>Ga0233450_10000124_pt1 | contig 87572 bp, 69 predicted proteins | sample 011ome_30_FD_189956 | JGI IMG/M metagenome (GOLD analysis project Ga0233450, IMG submission 189956) | Coastal salt marsh microbial communities from the Groves Creek Marsh, Skidaway Island, Georgia - 011501CT (spades assembly) | ecosystem: Environmental > Aquatic > Marine > Intertidal zone >... | reverse complement strand
ATCTTGAATTTGAAACTCCGCAAAACTTTGCAGCATATCGTCAATCAGAACTTGACAATGCTCGTGTACCAACATTTACACAAATGAGTGCTATACCTTATATTTCAAATCGCTTTGCTATGATGCGTTTCTTAGGTATGAGTGAAGAAGAAGTTGCAGAAAATGAACGTCTATGGAAAGAAGAAAACGACGAAAACATTACTGCTAACGGTGAAGACGCAAGCGCAGAAATGCGTACAGCTGGTATTAGTAGTGCAGGCATTAGTGCAGACATTGACGGCGCTGAAGACATTTTACCAGACGAAGGCGAGCCTGAAGTAGGCGGAGAAGCAGCACCACCAGAGACTGCTACAGGAACAGCACCAGGAGCAGCACCGGCGGGCGGAGCAGCAACGGCACAAACGATATAAATACAATATGATATTACGTGAGCTATTTTACTTTGACAAAGAAACAATCGAACCTACTGAGGATGATCGATATGATCCTCAGTACGACGACAGTATTGTTAAAATGAACGACACTCGTAAAACACGTCTTACCCTACGCCAAATAAACCGTGCAAGGAAAGCAAGTGAGCTACATACAACTGAGAAAGCTGGTGAATTAGATTTCGTTAGACAAATGTATGGAATAGCAGCACAAGCAGCCGCTGCCGGAGTGTAATGGCAAAGATAGATAAAACTCAATATACAAAAGATCAATACAAAGCATTAAAAGCTGCTGCAAAAGCAGAAAAAGCTGCCTCAAAAATTGTATCATCTATTCCTATACAGGAACACCTTCGATTAAAAACTCCAATTTCTTTTGTGTTAGGTAATGGCACAAGTAGAGATGGGATAGATCCTATCGCTCTGCAGAAACTAGGAAAAGTGTACGGATGTAATGCATTGTATAGAAGTTTCTCGCCTGATTATCTAATTGCCGTTGATACAAAAATGATTGTAGAAATTAATAAAGCAGGATATCAAAAGACTAATCAAGTATGGACAAATCCAAATAAACTTTATTCATCGATGGAAGGATTTAATTTCTTTCAACCTAGTAAAGGATGGAGCAGCGGTCCTACCGCATTATGGTTAGCAAGTCAACACAACTACACAACAATATACATTTTAGGGTTTGATTACAAAGGTAATAACAGCGGAAAAACTTTTAATAACATTTATGCTGATACTGAAAACTATAAACGTAGTAACGATACTGCAACTTATTACGGTAATTGGCTTCGTCAAACTAAAAATGTTATAGAATCAAACGGTAGAATTAAGTATGTAAGAGTAATAGCACCAGATAATTTTATTCCTGATGAACTAAATAAAATAGCTAACTTAACACATATTACTGTAGATACATTCAAAAAAATGTACTCTCTGCCCTAAATGGCTCGTTTTGAGCCTATTATCATACCATATTTCTTATATATAGTAAATACAAGTGACAGCCTTACCATAGGTACACATTTATAGGAGAAAAAAATGGCAGATTTAAATAAGTTTGAACAGATGCTTGAAAAACTTGTCAATGAAGACAAAGCAGGCGCAGAAGAATTATTCCACGAGATTGTAGTTGAAAAGTCTCGTGATATTTACGAATCACTACTAGAATCAGATCTAGAAGATGACGAAGTTGAAGAGTCAACTGATGAAGAAGTTGATGAAGCAGACGACGAAGAAGTCGACGAGTCAGAAGATGACGCAGAGCTCGACGAAGATTTTAACCTAGACGAATTTGAAGTTGAAGCAGATCCAATGGACGCAATGATGGGCGACATGCAGCCGCCTGCTGCTGACGACATGGGTTCAGATATGGACATGGGCGACGAAGAAGGCGAAGAAGGCGACATGGAAGATCGTGTTGAAGACCTAGAAGACGCACTTGAAGAATTAAAAGCAGAATTTGAAGCTATGATGGCTGGTGAAGCTGGTGAAGAAGAGCACGGCGACATGGACATGGACATGGGCGACGAAGAAGGTGAAGAAGACGAAGGCGAAGAAGAGCCAGAAGAAGAATCATTTAACTTTGAAGCAGCTGATGAAGAAGTTGAAGAGTCAAAGACTCCTAAAACAGCAGGCGAGCAAATGCGCGAGTATGTTGAAAAAGTAACTGCTAAAATGGGCGACAACGGTGCTAACACTAAGTCAACTGTTGCTGGTAAAAACGACATGGGCGGTACAACTGCTAACATCGCAAAAGCAGGCGTAAGCAAAGGCGAAGGCACTAAAGGTGGACTAGCTGCTCCTACTGCTAAAGAAGATAACGCTGGAAACGTAAATGTTCCTGGCGCTAAAGGTGCTACTAAAACAGCATCACAACCTGGCCACGGCGCTGAGAAAAAGGGCAAGCCAGAGACTGCTGACAATAAAAAATCTATCGTCGGCAAATAAGTAAGGAAGTTTGAATGAAAAACTTACGAGAACACCTAAGTTTCGACCAAGCGAAAATTGTCGTTGAGTCTGCTAACGAAGGAAAAGACCTGTATATGAAGGGCATTTGTATACAGGGCGGAGTACGCAACGCTAACCAGCGTGTGTATCCTGTGAATGAAATTGGCAGGGCTGTCAAAACTCTCAGCGAACAAATCGAGGGTGGATACAGTGTACTCGGTGAAGTTGATCATCCAGAAGGTCTTAACATTAACTTGGATCGTGTAAGTCATATGATCAGCGAATGCTGGATGGATGGCCCAAACGGTTACGGAAAACTAAAGATATTACCAACTCCAATGGGAAACCTAGTTCGCACTATGCTTGAAAGCGGTGTGAAACTAGGTGTTTCATCACGTGGATCTGGAAATGTTAGTGAAGACGGTAGCGGTAACGTTAGCGACTTCGAAATTATCACAGTGGACGTCGTGGCCCAGCCTAGCGCCCCTGGAGCATATCCTACACCAATCTATGAGCATCTTATGAATGCTCGTGGAGGGTATAAGGCATATGAATTAGCACAGGCAACAAAACACGACACTAAGGCACAGAAGTACTTAAAAGAATCGCTGATTAATATAATCAGTCGACTCCAATAAAAGGAGACAAAATATGTTGGAAGCACTTAAAACACTTTTCGAAAATGATGTAGTATCAGAAGAAGTACGTGCAGACATCGAAGGCGCATGGAATGCAAAGATTCAAGAAAACAAAATGCAGGTAACTGCTGAGTTACGTGAAGAATTTGCAAAGAAGTATGAGCATGATAAGTCAACTATGGTTGAAGCTATCGACTCTATGCTTTCTGAGCGTCTTGCAGAAGAAATTGCTGAGTTTGCAGAAGATCGCAAACAACTAGCAGAAGCAAAAGCAAAGTATGCAGTAGCTATGCGTGAAAACGCAGACCTAATGAAGCGCTTTGTTACTGAGTCACTAGCAAAAGAAGTTTCTGAATTGCATGAAGATCAAAAGGCAATTGCTAGCAAGTTTAGCATGCTTGAGAATTTCATCGTCGATGCACTTGCAAAAGAAATTGCAGAATTCCACGAAGACAAAAAAGACTTAGCTGAAACTAAGGTAAAACTTATTAAAGAAGCTAAAACAAAATTTGCAGAAGTTAAACAAACTTTTATCGCAAAGAGTGCAGCTAAAGTATCTGCTATTGTTGAATCAACTCTTAAGGGAGAAATGACTCAGCTTAAAGAAGATATTGAAGAAGCACGTAGAAACGATTTCGGTCGTAAATTGTTCGAAGCATTTGCTTCAGAATATGCAACAAGCCATCTGAACGAAAATTCAGAAACTGCAAAATTAATGCAAGTTGTTGCTATGAAAGACAAGCAGTTAGCTGAAGCTAAAGCATTTGCTACTAAAGCAAAAGTATTAGCAGAATCTAAAGAAGCCGAAATTAAGCGTATAACAGCTATTGCTGAACGCAAAAACAGACTTAATGAACTCTTAGCACCTTTGAATAAAGGTCAAAGAGAAATCATGACAGATTTACTGGAATCAGTACAAACCGATAGACTTCAAAAGTCTTTTGACAAGTACCTACCATCAGTTATTGATGGACATACTCCGGCAAAGAAGGCAGTCTTATCAGAGGCAAAAGAAATCACAGGCAACAGAGATACACAAATTAACGTTAGTTCAATGCAAGATGATAATGTCGTTGACATTAGACGTTTAGCTGGTTTAAAATAAGGAGAAAACTATGTCGGAACTACTAGAAAGCCGCTGGTCTGATACAAAAAGCGCACTACTCGAAGGCCTAAGTGGCACTAAGAAATCTGTAATGGCAACTACTTTGGAAAATACTCGCAAGTATCTTTCAGAGAGTGCAACTGCAGGTGCAACATCAGCCGGTAATGTCGCAACTCTTAACAGAGTTATTTTACCTGTCATTAGACGTGTAATGCCAACCGTTATTGCTAACGAGTTAGTTGGTGTTCAGCCTATGACTGGTCCAGTGGGTCAAATCCACACACTACGTGTTCGCTATAGCGACACAGCTGGCTCAGGTGCATCAGGCGCCGTAGCTGGTGAAGAGGCACTAAGCCCATTCAAGATTGCTGAAGCATATTCAGGTAACACTTCAACTGGTAAAGCAGCCGCAACTGCTGCACTAGAAGGTGCTGCTGGTAATAAACTAAGCATCCAGATCTTGAAGCAAACTGTAGAAGCTAAGTCACGCAAGCTATCAGCTCGTTGGACTTTTGAAGCTGCTCAGGATGCACAGTCAATGCACGGTATTGACGTTGAAGCAGAAATCATGGCAGCACTTGCTCAAGAGATTACTGCTGAAATCGACCAAGAAGTTCTTGGTTCACTAAGCACTCTTGCTGGTACAGCTGGTTCACAGTATGATCAATCTACTGTTTCTGGTACTGCTACTTTCGTTGGTGACGAGCATGCTGCACTAGCTGTTCTAATCAACCGTGAAGCAAACAAGATTGCACAGCGCACACGTCGTGGCGCAGGTAACTGGGCTGTTGTATCGCCATTCGCGTTAACAATCCTACAATCTGCAACTACTTCAGCGTTTGCTCGTACTACTGAAGGTACATTCGAAGCTCCAACTAACACTAAGATGGTTGGTACATTGAACAACGCTATGAAAGTTTATGTTAACACATATGCTGCTGATAGTGCTGACGTACTTATCGGTTACAAAGGTGCTAGCGAGTCAGATGCAGCGGCATTCTACTGCCCATACATCCCGCTAATGTCTTCAGGTGTTGTACTAGATCCAGCAACATTCGAACCAGTCGTATCATTCATGACACGTTATGGTTATGTTGAGCTAAACAACACAGCATCGTCACTTGGCAATGCTGCTGATTACCTAGCTAAAGTTGGTATGACTGCTTACGCAAGCGTATCATTCCAGTAATTTATTACTGAAACTAAAATAGGCCCTTCGGGGCCTATTTTTATGACTTGAGTAAACTTTGATAAATACTTATGTCGTAAATCGTGCTATCGAAATGATAGACTTATGCAGAACTGACCCACTGCGTAGACCTAGAACGTTTTATAAGGAGAAACAAATGGGACGTCCACTAAAGAAAGATGTACTTGGCACAGACGCTATTGGTACACCACTAAGCACAGCAACTGGTATTCGCGTAGAAGCATATACTGATCAAGCATACACTGATGCAACATATAACACAACAACAAACTTTGCTTATATTGTTAAGCAACGCGGCGCAAAAACTTTTGTAGTTGCTAACCAAGATGGCGACTTAGGTACTTGTGTATTACAAGCTACAGTTCCAACAGCAGAAGGCCAAATGCGCATCAATGGATATGTAGATGGTAATGGATCAGCACCTACTCCGATTAGAAAAATTACTAAACGTGTAGCTACTGACTTCAGCGGCAACCGTTACAAATGGGTATTAGAAAACGATAGTTCAAGCGATTATATTGTTCTAACAGCTATCTAATTTTAGGATAATAGTATGTCAAAGGTATTAAGAGTAACAGACGGTGACTATAGAATCATAGTAGATAACGGTGATACCGGAACTATCTACTTAGATACTACTAGTGGCGCAATAACTCCTAGAGGAGTTGTTGTAATTACTGGCGACTTAGAAGTTAGAGGCACTACAACTACTGTAGAGTCTACTGTTACTACTATTGCTGATAACATACTAACACTAAACGAAGGAGAAGCTGGTGCTGGAATACGTGCCAGCTTCGACTATAAAGCTGGCATCGAAATAGATCGCGGTAGTTTACCTACAGCAAGATTAGTATTTGATGAACAAAGTCCGTATGTTGCTGGCGGAAGCAGCGGCAATGGAGCATTTAGGTTGGAAGACGAAACTGGTGCATTTCTTCCACTTAATGTTAATAGCATTAATGCAGAAGGACCGTTGTACATAACAACTCCTAACAGTGCAATTAATGTAGCTGGTACAGTTGATTACGAAGAAAACGTTTACAATTATGTTGCAGGAGTAATAACTGATTCAGGAAGTGGTGTAATTTTAAATAACGACTTTATTCCGAATGCCAAAGGTGTACAAGATTATGTTGCTTATGAATTGTCAATATACAACGATGATAATATTGCACAAAATGATTCAGAAGTTGCAGTTTTAGATGTTGGTGCCGGATTAGGCGAAAGCAGAATTAGAGTAACTGTTGATGGAATAGAGACAGCTAATTTTTATACAAACAGACTTTCGTTAAACAGTATTGAAATTATTGATAATTTAATTACTACTACTGACACTAATAAAGATTTGATTTTAAGTGCCAATGGCCCGCAAAGTGTTGTAGTGAAAGATGCACTAGAAATTACAGCAACTCCGTACGATGATGATGTTGGATTACCTACAGCAGTTGCACCTGACAGTGGAATTAAGTTATATTCTACAACTGAAAGTACTGGAGGCTCTGGTTTATACTTTGTAAATGAAGATAACAAAACAGACGAAATAATAAGTAAAAATAGAGCATTACTTTTTAGTATGCTTTTTTAAGGAAAACAAATGGCAATAGTAAACGCACAATTAAAGACAACTGCATTAGATATTATTGATCAAGCAAGCAGTCAAGGCGTACCGGCAGGAAAGAGCTATGCAATTACAAACATTTTAGTATGTAATACAGGTTCAGCTGATGCAAATTTTGACATGCATTTAATACCTGATGGAAGTTCTTTAAATAATAAAGTTACACGAGTAATTAATAATTTAACATTACCGGCAGCAGAAACATTTACTTTTGATAGCGAAAGAATTGTACTTGAAGCAGGAGATGCTATTGTATTTGTAGCAAGTCCAGACATAGGCAGCAGTTTAACTGACTTAGCAGCAACAATAAGTTATTTGGAAGTATAATGAGATTAATTAAAGCCCAGACAACAAATTTACGCAGTGTCTTAGGACGCGGAGTAAAATATGATATAAATGATCAAGTAATACTTGAATCAACTAATGTTATGCTAGTACCGAAAGGTACATTAGCAGAACGTCCGTCATCACCTAATAATGGGCATTTAAGATACAATACAACTGATGAACAATTTGAAGCATATCAAAATGGCGCTTGGAGAGAACTACGTTTTAAAGAGCCAAATCAAGATCCAGGAATTGTACAACAAAATTTAGGCAATGGTGATGCCGACGAAACTGTATTCGGGCCACTTGCTAGCGGAGATGCAGATTACCCAGTGCCAGCAGCAGCACAAAACGTATTAGTTTTAGTAGAAAACGTTTTTCAACTTGCAACTACTAACTATACATTAGAACAAAGTGTGTCAGGAAGTTTAGCCGGTCCTAATGCACCATACGCAGACGGATGGTATATTAAATTTACATCTGCTCCTGATTTAGATAAACCAATAACAGTACTACACAACTTCGACAAGTAATCCTATAAATACTACATATAGGAGTAGGGCATGGCACAAGTCGGTAGAATATCCGGACCATTATTAACAGCAAACCTTGAGCGCAATGGTATTAATCTTGCGTTTAGAAATAACCTATCGACTACTCAGCTACTTTATCTTGATGTAAACAGCGGCAAGATAGGTATTAATAAAAGTACAACAGGGTACGAATTAGAAGTTAATGGAACTGCTAGGTCTACAAATCTAGTATCTACAACTAATTCAATAGCAAACTATACAATTGAAAATAATACATTAGGTGTGTTAGTTGGCGACATTTATTTAAATGCTGCCGATGCTATAGTAATGGCTAATATGGAAAACGGCACTATTCGTATTAGCGATAATATTATTAGTACAATAGAATCAAATGCTGATGTTGATTTAAAACCGTTTGGCGCAGGCCTTCCGCCAAACGACGGCGTAGTTACAAGTACATTCAGTGGCGGCGAGGCATTTGTACAAAAAGTATTACCAAATCAGTATATAGGAACAGGGGAACCAACAAGTGCTACTTGGCAAGCAATACAAACATTTGAGCCAGGCGACATTGGTATTATAACATTTAGCGGTGTTGATTATCCGTTTACTGTCTTATCATGGGAAGATTCTCTTGTTTATCGAGATGTTATGAATATCGATGCTCCAACTATTCCAAATTTTGTAGCAGGATGGTGGGATAACTCTATTACAATTAGGCCTATAACTTATAAAACAACAGAAATTATTAATGATTTAAATGTATTTGGAAATATACACGCTCAAGGTGATATTACTTTTGATGGTACTATCACATTAGGTAACCAAGCACTTGATACCGTAGATTTTAATGCAGTAGTTACTTCAAATATCATTCCTGATCAACGCAATACCTATAACATAGGTTCTGAAGAAAAGCGTTGGGATACATTATATACTAACTTACTCAATGGAACCGCAGTAAATGTTGCAGCACTAGCAGTTGGCGGCATTGATATTGACTTTCGAAACGGTGGAAAATTATATGTTTCACAAAACGGAGATGATGCAAATAAAGGCGATCATGTATTAAGTCCGTTTGCTACTATAGGCAGAGCATTACAAGCAGCAGATTCTAGCGATGGACAACCATTTGTCATTTATGTTACTCCGGGTGAATACCAAGAAGCACTTCCGTTAGTTGTTCCAAACAATGTCAGTATTGTCGGCGAAGACATAAGAAACTGTGTCATTGTTCCGGACACAAGTAGCCAGAGTGAAGATGTATTCCACCTGTCTAATAACAGCACAGTGTCTGACTTAACTATTAAAAACTTTTATTACGACAGCGGAAATAACACAGGTTATGCATTTAGATTTGCACCAAATACAATTATAAGTGATCGCTCGCCATACGTTCAAAACGTAACTGTAATTACACAAGAAACAAGTGAAGGCGTAGGAGATGCTGGTCGTGGCGCATGGATAGACGGTTCAGAACTTAATACAGCAAGTACGTTAGCTACGATGCTATTCCATAGTTGTACATTTATTGCTCCTAACGCAGATGTTATTAATATGACTAATGGCGTTAGAGTAGAATGGCTTAACAGTTTTACTTACTTTGCTAACAGAGGGTTGTATGCGTTTGCAGGTGTAACTGGTAGAACGTCAGAAGACGGAAGCACAGTACATTACGGTGCAGAACTACGTTCAATTGGATCAGCAAACGTATACGGAACATACGGTGCAGTAGCAGACGGTGCTGATACATTGATGTATCTAATACAGCATAACTTTGCATACATCGGTGCAGGCACAAGTACTACTAATGATCAATCAACAGTTATTCAAGCTAACGAAACTGTTGAATTAAACACCGGTAGGGTACATTATGTTAGTACTGATCAGTTAGGTAACTTTAGAGTCGGTAACAACTTCTTTATTGATTTAGAAACTGGTAATACAAGTTTAACTATTGATACAGGTGACGTTGAATCACTAAGCGGTTTGGTAATTAACACATCTGGTCAATCTACGGTCATTAACGGAAATATAGTTAATACTGGCAACATTGAAATTTTAAATAATGATATTTTAACAGTGTCAGGCGATTTAGAATTGTCAGGCGGTTCTAATACAATTAACTTTAATGATAACACACTCATTACAAACAATTTAGTTATTCGTGATAATTTTAGTTTCGGTGGCACATTAAACTTAGCAGGTAACCAAGCAACTGATACTGTAGACTTTAATGTTAATTTTGAACAAAACTTTAATCCGCATCAAACATTAGTACACGACTTAGGAACCGAAGTTAAGCAATGGAACAATGTTTACTTAGGTAGAATGCAAGCTGGAAATATTACCAGCGATGAAAACTATATTACTAGTGATGAAAGTAATGCAAATTTAGAATTACGTGCTAATGGAACGGGCACTATATTAATTCCGACTAATAATGTAGTTATAGATAATGATCTTACTGTTGTTAAACAGACAACATTGAAAGATAGTTTTATATCTTATCAATACGGTCCAGAGTTAATAGTTAACGGAACATTTGATAGTAACTTAGTAGGGTGGTCTCAAACTGGCGGTGGTTCTGCTACAGCTATTGATGGTAACTTGCGTATTATTGCAACAGGAAGTGCAAGAAACATTTCTCAAGTAGTATCTGTAGAAGCAGGAAAAACTTATGATTTTACTACAACATTTAGAAGTGCAGCAAACGCTAATGCATTTTATTTGAGAATATTTGAATCAGGAGTAGGCACCTTATTTGAGTGGAATGAATCTTCGGGCTTAGTTGCCGATCAGATACTGACTGCATCATTTGAACCTGTAGGTTCTGCAATTAGCATTATCTTTCGTGCAGTAGATAATATTGTTGAATGGGATGTGGTATCGTTAATTGAAGATATCGGTCTTGTTGAAACTATAACTCCTCTACAAGTTAACATAACAGGAAATACTGTACAAACTGGAGATATATCACAAACTGGAGATATATCACAAACTGGTAATACTATTGTTACCGGTAACTTAACTGTTAGTAACGAAGCAACATTAAGTAGTTTTAATTTTAATGATAATGTTTTAAGAAACATTAGAGAAGATCTTAGATTAAATCCTAACGATCCATATGATCCGTTATCAATTCCGCAGATTGTTAAAGATATGCAATTAAACGGAGCAACTGCTGACGACTATGCTGAACAAACTGAAAAGAATTTAATTAACTTTCTTGCTAACGGAACTAGCGTACCATACGCATACTCATACATTGATGTAAATGCTAGCGGAACATTAACTTCAGCAGATTCACTTGCTTGGTTACAGTATGTTGCAAACGGAACTACTAATAATACTACATTTGACGAATTCTTATATCCTATTGTTGAACAACTGTTAGAAGATGAATATGCAAACCCAGGAAAATATAACAGCAATTTATTCTTAGGTGATTATTATAGAGCAGATTTCATAATGCAAGCAAACGGCACAGGAAATGTTTCTTTCCCAGCCAACGATGTTAGAGTAACTAATGACTTGTTTGTATCATCGATTATAGCAAATGATATTACTGTAATACAAGATTTAGATCTTAATGATATTGTTATTACAGATAGCATTATTCAAATTGATGATAATTTTGTATCTACAACTATTTCAAACGAAAATTTAGAACTGCGTGCTGACAGAAACGTAGTTGTTCCAGCAAATAATGTTACAATTGATACCGACTTAACAGTTAATAGAAATACAGATATTGATGATCTAATTGTTATTGGCACTGTAACGCAAACAGGTGATAGAAATCAAACAGGTAATCTAAACGTTATAGGCAATGTTACAGTAAGTTCTACTAACATCGAAAGCGAAATACAATTTGATGATATATTGTTTAATGACAACTATATCGAAACAACTGAATCAAATGCAGATCTAGACTTACGTGCAAACGGAACAGGTATCTTATCTGTACCTGATAATAATGTACAAGTTATTGATAACGTGTATTTAGGCACACTCAACTCTGTTAATATTAATACAATTCAATCGCTTAGTGCAGAAGAATTTGAATTAAGTTCTAATATCAAACTTTATGACAACGTTATTACTACTACTAATTCAAATAGTAACTTAGAATTAAGATCACTAGATTCTAGAATTACTTTAGAAAACTTTAGATTTAAAGATACTAATCTACAAACTACATCAACTAATATTACATTTGCTGTTAATGGAAATCTAATAATCGCAGCAACGGGCGCAATAAATTTACCGGCTGGCACAACTGAACAACGACAAGTAGCAAATAATCGTATACGATTCAATACTACTGATAACGTATTTGAAGCATTTAATAATTCAAAAGTCCTATCGTTTAATGGTGTATATTCTGCTAATAGAAGAACTAATGTATTAACACATCCAACTAATGATATTATTAATTTTACTATAAATCAAGTAGCAGTAGGTAATGTAGATGCTGACGGAATCAGTATTCACGGATTAGATGTTGATGATATTTTAATCCAAACTAATAATATTAGAACAAATGTATCTAATAGCAATTTAGAATTACGTGCAAACGGAACTGGTAAATTAGCACTTTATAGTACTACTATAACTAGTAATAGTATACAAAATAATAATGCTGGGGCATTAATACTTAAAAACACAGGGTACGGTAAAGTAAAATTTAATGTTCAAACTGGTGTAGTAATACCTTATGGAACAACAGCTGAACAACAAACAGTAAGTCCTGAAGTAGGGCTAACTAGATGGAATACACAAGAACAAATATTAGAAACTTGGGACGGTAATACATACATATCAGCAGCTGGTAGCAGTGCAACTATTAGCGAAGCAGAAATGAATGATCTTATCTTAGAATACACTCTAATCTTTGGGTAACCGCCCACAAAAACTCAAATACGATAAATACTATTGTGTAAGGCGCGACCAATGCTTTACACAGTCAAACTGTGGTCAACCCGCAAAGAGCGTAAGCTGAAAATGAGGCTGGAGGGACAGGATCCCCGTGTATAGGAGACGAAATGGCTGTAGGTCGCATATCCGGTCCGTTGCTGAAGGAAAATCTAATCCGTAATGGGATTGATTTAGCTTTTGAAACAGACTTATTATATTTAGATGTCAATAATCAGCGTATCGGTATCAAGACTACGAGTCCTACACACGAACTACAAGTTTCCGGCACTAGCAAAACAACAAATTTAATAGTAGACACACGAGCAGACCTTGGTGAAGTTACTATTGAAGGTAACACTATTAGCACTACTAATCAGTTTTTAAATCTAGCAACACTGGATACTGTAGTTGCGCTTAACAAAATTAGAATAGACAGCATTGATATCGAAGGCAATGCTATTACAACTAATAGTTCAAATGCAAACTTAGAATTTAGACCTAACGGCACTGGAGCAGTTAATGTCCACAGCAATTTAAATGTAGACGGAAATATTCATGCTACTGGTAATATTAGTGCTGACGGTAATATTGTAATTGGTGACGCAGCAACAGACAACGTTATTTTTAACGCAGAAATTGCTTCTGATATTATTCCTACAACTACCGACACTTATGCTTTAGGTAGTGATCCAACTACAGGTGGCAAAGAGTGGAATGACGTTTGGGTTAACAGACTCATTGCATCAAGTGTTAATACAGATGATTTAGATTTAGGCGGAATTGATGTAACATTACGTCCAGGTAACCTAATATTTGTTGCAGCAAATGGTAGCGATACTGCATCAGGCGACCATGTATTGGATCCATTTGCAACAATTAAATTTGCATTAAGCCAAGCAGTTGCCGGCGATGTTATTCATGTGTCTCCGGGCGTTTATGAAGAAGTATTTCCATTAACTATACCAGCAGGCGTAACATTGAAGGGCGAAGGCATTCGTGGAGTAACAATAACACCTACAGTAGGTACAAACACAAATGATGCTATTTTGTTAAACGGCGAAACTACTGTTAGTGACTTGACTGTTACTGGTTTCTATAGTCCAGGATATGCATTTAAATTTGCACCAGGCTATACAGCAACAAATCGCAGCCCATATATTAAAAACGTTACAGTAATTACTAATGGTAGTACAACTACTGTAGAAGATCCAAGAGGATTTAATGCAGGTGATGCAGGTAAGGGCGCACTTATTGATGGTAGTGTTGCAAGCGTTTCAAGTGCTAATACTGCAATGCTATTCCATAGTGCAACATTTATTACACCAGGCGTTGATTGTATCACAGCAACTAACGGTGCACGAATTGAATGGCTAAACAGCTTTACATATTTTGCAAATAGGTCAGTGTATGCATATGATGGTACGGCTGGCCGTAGATCTGCAGGTAAAACAAAATTAACTTTAGCAGGAACGTCTGGTGCATTTACACCGGGCAATGTTCTTACTATTACAAGTACAGATGCTTCTACTGTTCTTACAGGAACTATTAGTAGTATAGACGGCGATGACGTATATGTCAATGGTTATTTAGACTTATTTGGCTTTGACTTAACGCCACAAAGTATTTCAGACGGTGTTGAAACTGCAACAAGTATTACGGACTTTGACTTAAGAGAGTTTGGTGCAGAGATACGTATGATTGGCTCTGCTGCTATTTACGGTAATTACGGTATTGTAGGCGATGGCCTAGGCGTAATTGTTTATGCTATTGGACAAAACTTAGCATACATCGGTAACGGTAAAGAAGTTACCAATGACACTGGAACTGTTATACAAGAAAACGAAATAGTAGAAACTCAAGGTGCAAGAGTTCGATACAACTCTGTTGATCATAACGGCGACTTTAGAGTCGGCGATTTATTCTATGTAAACCAAGAAACAGGAAATGTAACATTTGCAGTTAGCGACTTTACAATTAATACCGAAAACGGTGTTAGTTTTGTAACAGGCGGCGATACTACATATATTGACGGAACTAAAATTGAAACAGGCGATTGGCGCATTAGTGGCAATACTGTAGAAACACTAACACAAGATGCTAATTTTAGCGCAGCAACTGGCCAAATAAATTTAAATTCAGATGTAGCTATTAATGGTAGTTTAGATGTTACTGGCAACGTAACTATTGGCGGCAACATTACTATTGGCGATGAAGCAACTGATACTATTCAAATTGTTGCAGGTATTGACAGCGACATTACTCCTAAAGTTGGTAGCACTTACAGCTTAGGCGAAGAGTCTAAAATATGGAATAACTTATTTGTAAATCAAATAAATCTTGACAATATTATTATTCGCGACAATTTTATTACTACAACTGATTCTAATAGCAATTTAGAATTACGTGCAAACGGAACTGGAACAATATATGTTCCAAGCAATAATGTAGTATTAGACCAAGAATTAAGAGTTTACGGAACTACAAATTTAGATAATTTAGAAATACAAGGTAATATAACACAAACAGGAAATATTACACAAACTGGTAATATTAATTTAACTGGTGACTTTGGTATTACTGGTAATTTTACAATATCTGCCGCAGCACAGTTTGAAAATATTAATATTGAAAATAATATTATTACTACAACCGCAAGTAATAGTGATTTAGAACTTCGTGCTACAGTATACGGCGATGTTGTTATTCCTGCTAACGATGTTGTGATTAATAATGATTTATATGTAACTGGTACAATAACAGTTGGCGATATTAATAGTGCTGGTACTATTACTGCTAACAGATTTAGTACAGGCGATATTTTAATAGATGATAACTTTATTACTACAACCGCAAGTAATAGTGATTTAGAATTAAGAGCTAACGGAACAGGGGACATATACGTTCCTAGTAACAATGTTATTATTGAACAAGACCTAACAGTTAATTCAGATACATACCTAAAAGATACTAATATTGTCGGAACTATAACACATACCGGCGATGTTAATCAAGTTGGTAATATTAACTTAACTGGTAATTTAGATGTAACTGGTGAAGTTATTATTAGTGCAAGTGTTATCCAGTTTGAAGAAATTCAACTTTCTGGTAACAGAATTACTACAACTGAAAGTAATGCAAATTTAGAACTACGTGCAAATGGAACAGGAAATATATTTGTTCCAACTAACGATGTAGTAATTACTAACAATCTAACCGTTGACGGAACAATAACTGTTGGAAATCTTACAAGTACAAGTTTAATTACTGCAAACAGTTTTAGCACTGGTGATATATTAATTGATGATAATTTTATTACCACAACAATTTCTAATAGTAATTTAGAATTACGTGCTGCTGGCACTGGATCGATCATTATTGATACATTTGATATTAATAGTTCAACCATTAGTACTAGCGGAGACTTCACAATTGAGCCAGGTAGTGATGTTTTAATTATTGATGCAACTGGAGCATTGGAATTACCAGCAGGTGATACATCAGAACGTCCTACAGCAGTAAGCGGACAACTAAGATTTAACACAGAATTAAGTAGATTTGAAGGATACAACGGTACTAATTGGGTTAATCTTAAAGGTGTCGAAGACTTAGATGGTACAACTCGTGTTACAGCTGAACTTACTGAAGGAGCAAACGATAATGTTATTAGATTCATAGTTGATAACAACACTATTGCAACTATAGATTCTACTAAATTAACTGTTCCTAGACTAGATGTAGATGACATTCGTATAGATGGTAATGTTATTACTACAACTACGCTTAATACTGACTTAACGCTAACTGCTAATGGCACTGGCACTGTCAAGTTTGACAATTTTGCATTTAAAGGTAATACAATTACAAATACTGTTACTGACAGTGTTACAACTTTTGAAAATACAGCGAACGGTTATGTCAAGTTCGACGGAACATATGGTATTGTTATTCCAGTGGGCGCAAGTGGCGCTCGTCCTCCACTAGAATATACAGAAACAGGACAAATACGATTTAACACTGATGATGTTCGTGTTGAAATTTGGGACGGAACAAACTGGGTATCAGTTGCAGGTGCAGCGTCAGGTATTACACGAAATGATGCAGAAGAAATTGCACTTTCAACAGTATTAGTATTGGGATAAAAAAATATGGCAACTACATTTAGAAACAAAGTGGTAACAGAGATAGGTACTACAAGAGAAGAAGTACTAGCTACTAACGATAACAATCGTATTACAGTAGTAGGATTCAGTTTAGCAAATTTAACTGAAGGTGTAGTACTTGTTAACGTAGAACTGCAAGATGCAGACAGTGTAACTGGATACTACGCAAAAGAAATGATTCTTCCACCGAACACAAGTTTACGTGTTCTAAATGGCGGCGAAAAATTAATTTTAACACCAAATAATAACTTGTATGTAAGTTCAAATGTTAATTCAAGCATTGATTGCATTCTAAGTACAGTAGAAATTGTTTAAGGAGATATAAGATGGCATCAACACACTACGTAGGACAAACTCCTAATAATAATGAACTGTTAGGTGAAGGTCAACCAAGATACTTTTATGCATTACGCAGAACCGAAGACGGAACTTTATTCTTTGCTAAAATCGACCAACTTAAAGACGTTGATGCGATTACTATCAACAATCCGGGATCATCAGAAGATGACTTTACTGAATTTGAATACGGTGTAGATTTCTTTGATGGACGTATTGAATTAGATCACAGTAGACCATATGATAACTTGCAATGGGACCAGTATCGTTGGGATAATAAAAATATGTATTATTATGTAAACGAACAAGGTGAACTAGTAGTAAGAATTAACCAATCTTATACTTACGACCCGACTCAAATAGTCTGATAAATACGCTAATAAACAGAATCAAGGAACCGCAAAATGGCTGAATTTAAAATAAGTAGATTACGTTTTTCATGGGTTGGAGAATGGTCAGATCAAACTGCTTATAACAAGGACCAAGTTGTCCAATACGAAGGTAAAGCATACGTATGTTTAATACCTCACAACTCTAATGGCTTTTACGCAGATTTAAATGCAGTTGAACCTAAATGGGAATTAATGATGACTGGCCAGACTTGGAAAGGTCCTTGGCAGCAATTTACATTCTACAGTTTAGATAACATTGTAATTTTCGGTGGTATTGTTTATAAATGTAATACACAACACTTGGGCGGTGCAGTACTTGATACAGACATTGATAAATGGGACGTTTACGCTGAATCTAAAACTTGGCAAAGTGAATGGACATCGTCTACTACTTACGGTGTAGGTGATATTGTTCAATATGGCGGTTCTGCATACGAGTGTGTAATATCTCATATTTCTGCTCCTACAGACTTAGATGGACTTGAAGCTGATTATTTTAACCTTGACAGTACTGTACAAAAATGGAAATTAACAAATGAAGGCGTACAGTGGCGCGGCGAATATGCAACGTCTTCAGAAGATAGTAGCGTATTAAGATACAAATTGGGCGATATAGTTAAGTACGGTCCTAGTGTTTATAAGTGTATTGTAGGGCATGCTCCGTCTAACGAATTTGTTGACTTTGCTGATTCGACAGAATTATACGAAACATTCATTCAAGAAAACTGGGAACTTTGGATGCCAGGTCTTGACTTTAACAATGTGTGGGATGCGAACGCAGTTTATCAGCCAGGCGAAGTTGTATTATACGGCGGATACTTATACCAAAGTAAAACAATTAATAACATTAATAACAAGCCATCTTTTAATGCTGATGATTCTACCGATGCATGGGAAATAATCAGCCAGGCATACGATGTATCAGGACAATGGGATGTTGCAACTGAATATAGAGTCGGTAGTGTAGTAAACTACGGTGGAGACTTATATGTTGCTCTTAGAGATAGTACATCTGAAGTTCCGGGCAATTTTGTAGTTAACGCAATTTACGAAGCAGACGGCTCTGCAGGTACTACTATTAAATTAGACACCGGTGACTCTACAAGTTCAGCAGCTATTACTCCGGGTATGACAGTTACTGGAGAAGGGTTTGCAAGGGGCCAAGAAGTTACAGCAGTTAGTGTTGACGGAAACATAACTACAGTAATTTTAAATTACGCACCAGATGGCGCAATAAGTGATAGTGCAGTACTCACATTCTCTGGAACTAATTATCTATATTGGGAATTGTTGATTCCAGGTTTTAACTGGGAAGGCAAATGGACAGAAGCTACGTTATATAACCAAGACGATGTTGCATACTATGGTAACGCAACATTTAAATGTATAAGAGAGCATACTTCTGCATTAGTTAATAGACCAGATTTAGATTTACAAAATGCATATTGGGTTGTATACTTACAACACGATCAAAGAAACAGTATGTCTAGCGCAGGCGAAATGATTGTTCGTTCAGGCGATCAAAATTCTGCGCTGGCAATTGGTCTGCAATCTCAAGTTTTAAAAACTGTAGGTGACTTACCTGTTTGGAGCAACACAGACTTTACTCCAAATGTTTATTATGTTGCAACTAACGGTATTGACGCACTTGACAGAGGTGCTACTGCTGATACTGCATGGCGCACTATTAAATATGCATGTGAGCGTGTAGCAGAAGGTGTGCTAAAACAAAACGAAAAAGCATTACTTGAAGCAAACAAAGAATGGGTAATTGAAGAAACATTCTATTGGTTCTTATATCAACAAAACCAAAATTTAACTCCGTTTGATAGTTCTGTTAACTTTGACAATGAAAAAACAAGACGCGATGCACGTTACATCTTTGACGGTGTAGTTACTGACTTAGCAAGAGGACAAAATGCAAGAACTGTTGCAAATGCTTTACTATATTTTGACTTAGAAAGTACAAATAAGTTTACTAATCAAACAGTTGCTGACCAAATTGAATTTTTCTCAGCAGTAGTTGGTCAGTTGTTTAACAATATTGAAAATGCTCTAACAAATACTGTTCCTGCTCAAAGCTATCAAGTTCTTGAAGGAGTACAATCTCCAGCAACTCAGTATATCAACAGTGCATTAACTATAGAACCTAACACTATAACGATAGTACAGAGCTTAGAAGGAATTATTAGAAGTGCATTTGCAGCAGGTTCACCTAATGGTATTCCGCCAGCAAATCAAGGCGCTTATACAACTATTAACGTTAAATCAGGCACATATGAAGAAATACTTCCTATAGTAATTCCTGCAAAAACAGCTCTAAACGGTGACGAATTACGTGGCGCAGCGGTTAAACCTGCTAACCCTGTTAACACACTTTGCCGCAGAACAATCGGTGACATTAACCAGTTCGTAGTTGGATCAACTGTTAACATGGAACACAATACTCCAGTACAGTTTGTATCATTAAATCCGGTCGATGAAATTAGTACAATGATTGGCGGCGACAATATTGTTCAAGGTATTACATATTATGTAATTGGTGATAGTATTACAGACACTACATTCCAAGTAGCAGCAGAGCCAGATGGAGACCCTGTTCCGCTGTTTACTAATATTGGATACATGTATGTCTACGGAGGTCAGGCAATTGGCGATATGTTCCGTGTTCAAAACGGTACCGGTATTCGTAATATGACATTAAGTGGATTATTAGGAACGTTAACTCCTGAAAATGAATTTTCAACACGTAGACCATCAGGCGGGTCATTTGTAAGTTTTGATCCAGGTGAAGGACCGGACGATACTACTGCATGGATTACTACTAAATCTCCGTATGTTCAAAACGTAACTAACTTTGGTTTAGGCTGCGTAGGCATGAAGATCGATAGTACAATACATAATGGTGGAAACCGTTCAATGGTATGTAACGACTTTACACAAATTATATCAGACGGCATTGGCCTATGGTGTACAGGTGGTGATGCACTTGTTGAAGCAGTTTCGGTGTTCTCGTACTACAACTACGCAGGCTATTTTGCAGAAGACGGTGGAAGAATTCGTGCTACAAACGGTAACAGCTCATACGGTAAGTACGGCGTAGTTGCAGAAGGGTTCGACGATGAAGAAATTCCAGCAGTCGGCAACGTTAACAACAGAAGTTATCAAGCAACTGCAACTCCAGTATCTGCATTAGGGGCAAGCGCAGAAGTACTAAAACTACAATTTGATCACGCTGGCGAAGAATACTACGAATCAACAACTAACTTGTTGTACCATAGTAACAACTTCTTAGATAGCAGTAAATGGACTACAGATTCAAATCTTAATATTACTACTGCATCGTCATCGCCTTATGTTGGACAACGTGCCTGGAAAGTTGAAGGTGTTACAAACTTAACTGATTCCAGCTATTTTTATCAAGATATAAATGTAGCACCACAAGGCGGAGTGTATACAAATATAGCAGGCGAAAATATATCAGGATCAGGTGTTGATGCAACATTTGATATAACAGTGTTTAGTGACAGATATGTTGTAGCAGTAAACAATGGCGGAAGCGGCTATGTTGTTGGGAATCAGATTAGAATTAGTGGTCAAAACTTTGGAGCACAGCCTGATACATACGATATTATAGTAACAGTTGACAGTCTTTCTATTACAAGTATTTTAACTGTTACTCACGAAGGAACAGTGCCTCCGGGTAGTGCATTAGCATATACTGCAAGCATTTATGCTAAAGAAGGAACTGCGCAATATTTCGATATGTTAGCAACATTCTCTGGGTATGAGACTAAAACAAGTCGAGTGCGTTTTAATTTTGCAACAGGCGAAGTTTCATCTTTAACAACAGATGACGGCGGCGTAATTCCTACAGCAGTATACGGTGCGTTTGTGAAATATGAAGAAGATGGTTGGTACAGAGTAACATTTACCTTCTGGGATCAAACGGCACAAAATACTAATTTACAATATAGAATTTATCCAAGAGGTATCGATGGTATTGCAGGAACTACTAATTTTTACGGAGCACAATTGCAGATCGGCGATGCTGCAACATTCTTCTTAGAGACTAACGACTACATTCCTACTTCATATGCAAATGTCAATGTATCAGGAGCAGGACGAAATGCTAACATTGTTGCAGATGAATTAAGATCAGGCGGTGTATTCCAGACACGCATTCTCGATGGTGACGGTACAACTGGCGGATTGCTTTACAAATTACAAACTAACAACGCTCAGTCAGGAAACACTCAATACTTAACATTAGCAGGTTCTGAAGTAGCAACACCTGTAGAATACGAAGGTATGCGATTAAACATATCAAGCGGACGAGGTGCTGGTCAGTACGGAATTATCTCGCGTTATGATGAAAGCAGCAAACAGGCGTTCGTTGTAAAAGAATCGTTTGACAGCTTAGAAGTTGCATCCGCAGATGCAACTTCTGACAGATTTAGATTAGATTCAGCAGCTGACTTCCATACAGTTTATGTAGATCAACCTATACAGTTTACACCTACATATTTTAATATTGAAATAACATCAACTGCTCAAGCAACTGTAGAAGCAACAGAAACATTAGGAGATTTAAATAACCTAATGAAAGTTGTAAGTACTGCACGATTAAAAGTTAATCAGAAAATTAACTTTACTGGTGAAGCGTTTGGCGGCGTTATTACAGGTTTTGATTATTATATCCTTAATATTGTTGACGAAACTACTATTCAAATATCAACTTCTTTAGGAGGAGGTGTTTGGCCGTTAAACAATGAAACAGGTTCGATGTCTCTAAACTATCCTGCAAATAATGGATACTTATTTGGTTCAAATACAGCAGATATGCAAATTGCATATCCAATTCAGTTTACTGGAATAAGTTTAGGCGATGTAGAATTAGGTACAACTTATTATATTCATGAAATTTATGATGCTAATAACTTCTCTATATCAGCAAACAAAATCGATGTTACTGCTACTGATACAACTACTAGCACTAATGTTATTACTATAGCTGATACATCAGTGTTAATTCCAATGACTCCGATTATTTTTAAAGGAGCTACACTAGGCGGAATAGTAGAAAAAACGCAATATTGGGTTAATAATATTATTGATGGTACTGATTTTACTATCGCAAGTTCAGTACTGACAAGAACTGCATCTGCTACTACTGCAACTTCGAACTTGATTACTGTTGATAGTACTACCGGATTCATCGCAGGATCACCGATTGTGTTTAGTGGAACAGTGTTTGGCGGATTAGAAAACGATAAAGTTTACTACATTCAGGTTGTTAACGATGCTACATCATTTACAATCTCTGAAACTCCAGCAGGCGCTGCTGTTCCGTTATTAACAGCAGCAGGCGAAATTATAGCACGTACTACCGCTGATACAGTGACGTTAACAACTGATTCAGGAACAATGTTAGGAACTTCGTTGGGCGACAAAGAACAAGTTACTGCCGATGGTGGCTCAATTATGGGAGCTTCATTCTTTACTGAAGTATTTGGAGGAATAACAGCAGGTACTTCGTATTATGTAAAAGAAAAATTTGATACAGTAGTAGTTGATACGTATGCTGACGCCGGCAACTGGGCAACTGGAACAACTGTCTTTGTAGGTAATAACATAACTATTGATATTGATCTAGCAGCTGATACTGATTTTATACAAGCACTTGCTACACTCGGTGAAGATTCAAGTGCCGCTGCATTTACTATTGTAGATGACATTGAAGGCGAACAGACTATTACAATTACAGGCGGCGGATGGAACACAACTCCGGCAGCAGGCGCAACAATTACTGCATTGACTTTACAAACTGCACCAGGATCTTTAAGCAGTATTTCTTCAATGTCATTCCCAACAGGCGCACCAAATATTAAAGAATTTACTATTAGTGCAACTGAAGGTGGCGCAGTAACAGCACTTGATACAGAAACAGGTTCAATGCAATTAAATGCTGTAGGATGGGATCATATTAACCCAGGTACACTATTAGTTAATACGTTTGACTCTACTTCAGTATACACTATTGAGCCAAGAGTTAAATATGGTGCCCCGACCTTTACACAAATAGCAATGAACGATATTCCACATATAAATATATCTGAATACAGTATAATTGCATCAAATGGATTTTATCCAATAGCATTTCCAATTAACGGATTTAACGCAGTAAGTACATCAGATTATGAGAATTGGGATATCGATATTATACTTCCAAAAGGCGCTGATGATGCTCCAGAGATCGATGACGGATTTGGAACATTAATTCCTAACCCAGATTATAACGGCGGATGGGTTGATGCTTGTTACGGCAATAATACTTGGGTACTTATTTCTAAAACTGGCGATGTCCTATACTCTGTTTCAGATGGTGTAACTTGGTTATCGTCGTCACTTCCAACTTTAAGCACAGGAAACTACACTGCAATTACTTATGGTAACGGAAGATTTGTTGCAGTTTCAGATAGTTCAATTTCTGCATATTCGGCTAACAACGGCAGTACTTGGACAGAAGTTGATCAATCAATTGACGATGATAAATGGATTGATATTGATTATGGACGAAACACGTTTGTTGCTATATCAGGAGATAGTCATGCTGTAAAATATAGCATAGATAATGGTGCCACTTGGGCAGAATCTACACTTGATACTTCTTTAGATTCTACAGCAGGTAACTGGACACAAATTAAATTTGGTAACGGAAGATTCGTTGCAGTGTCTTCAGATGAAAAACCGTCAGTTTACAGCTTCGATGGTATTACTTGGTACCAGTCAAACTTAGCTGTTAAAGGAACGATTTTTGAATACGGCAATGGTGTATTTGTATTAATAAATGTCGAAGACGGAATTTGTTGCCAATCAGAAGATGGATTTAATTGGAAGATTCTTGATGGAGAAATATCTCCATATAGAGCATTAGGATTTACTTTTGATAATATTAATAAAGACGGATGGTTCTTAGCAATATCTGATCTTGGAGTTACACATAAAATCTCAACTGGTTCAAGAGCACAAGCAAGGGTAACTATTACTGATAGTACTATTACAAGTGTAAACATGTTCCAGGCAGGATCAGGATATACTACTTCTCCGACTATAGATATATTTGATCCTAACAATTCGCAAGATGCTGCATTCCAGGTTCGTGTAGGTAACGGAGTATTAAGCTCGCCTACGTTTGTAAATTATGGACAAGGTTACAATACAACTTCAACATCTATTAGTATTAATGGCGGAGGCTATGCTGACGAATTCCAAACTGGGCTACGCATTGTTGTTAAAAACTTAACAAGATTGCCACAACCTGGAGATAACTTAGAATTTACAGGTAACGGCGAAGTATACAGGGTAGCAAAAGCAACGATATTACGTGGAACAGAAGTGCCATTCTTAGAATGTGAAATTCAACTTTCACCGGGCTTAACACAAGATTTATCACCTGCACACGATGATCCGTTAACAATACGTTCAAGATTTAGTCAAGTACGTTTAACCAATCATGACTTCTTGAACATTGGTTTCGGTAACCAGATTCAATCTAATTATCCTAACTTACCGATTACAACTAACTTAGAACCACAAGACGAAGTTCAAGAAACTAACAACGGGCGTGTGTTCTACAGTTCAACAGACCAAGATGGTAACTTTAGAGTTGGTGACTTGTTTGCGGTTGAACAGGCAACTGGTATTGTTACTTTGAGTGCAGATGAATTTGGTCTACAAGGTCTTGATCAACTTGAAATTGGTGGTGTTGCTCTTGGTGGATCACCGGTAGTTATTACAGCGTTCTCAACAGACGGTACGTTTGTTGCAAACTCAAATAACCTTGTACCAACACAGAAGGCAATTAAAACATACTTAACAAGTCGACTATCGCAAGGTGGCTCAGATACATTTACTGGCTTGCTAACAGCAGGTACAGTTAAAGTTGGCGGACCTGATGAAATTACATCAACAGTTCCAGAAGGTGCTGAAGGATGGCAAGTTGAAATAGGGACAAAGGCAAATGTTTCTGGACCAACTGCGGCATGGGCAGGCGATGGCCTTGCAATGGCGTATTTTATGAAGACATTTGTCGATCCAACACGCTGATATATGTAATTGGATAAATAACAATAGTAAAGAATTGATGGAGCTAAAATGGCAGAATTTAAACTAGGTAGAATTAGATTTGTATGGCAAGGTGACTGGGTTGCTAGTACAACATATGTTGCAGACGATGTTATTAGTTTCGGCGGTAAATCGTATATATGTGTTAAAAACCATACTTCTTCTACGGAATTCAACACAGATTTCACTGATGTAATTCCAAAATGGGAAATTGTTTCCGACGGAACAAGCTGGCAAGGTGATTGGGAGCCAGAAGTAGAATATGCTCCAGGTGACGTTGTCAAGTACGGTGCAAACGTTTATATTTGTGAAAATGGACACGTATCTGCAACTTTTGATTCTCCTACATTTTTAGGCCTAGAAGAAAACTTAGCTGACTGGACAGAATTTGCTACATCATTCGACTTTAAAGGTGATTGGGCAACTTCAACAAGATATAAACTTAGCGACTTAGTTCGTTACGGCGGCTATGTTTATGTATGTAACACTGCTCACGTATCAGCTGCAACATCAATCTTAGGTTTAGAAAATGACCAAGCCAACTGGACATTATTTAGCGACGGTATTGTTTACACAGGTGAATGGGTAACTGCTACTAGATACCGCATTAACGATCTTATCAAGTACGGTGGTAACATTTGGATTGCTACTACTGCACATACATCATCTAACTTTGAAGCAGATGAATCAAATTGGGAAGCATTTGTTGAAGGATTCCAGTTCGAAGATTCATGGAACAATATATCTAACTATCAAATAGGTGACACTGTTACTTATGGTGGTTATGTTTATGTTGCTAAAACAAATAACACAAACAGTCAACCTACTTCTAATCCAGATGATTGGGATGTATTTACAACTGGATTTAGTTTCCAAGGTGATTGGACCGTCTTATCTAGTTACAAAGTAGGCGACGTAGTTCGCTTAGGCGGATCAACTTATGTTGCACTTACTGACAATACAGGTAATGAGCCACCAGATGCTACATACTGGAGCAGATTAAACAGCGGTATTAATTGGACATATAGCACAGAAACATTCTTACAAGTACAAGGTAGTAACGTTGTAGGTTCAGGTTCTGGTGCTAGGTTTGACGTTGTTAAATCAAAATCAGTTTACACTATTACGGTGTCAACAGGATTTGCAGGAACTGGCTATGCTACAAACGATGTTATTAAACTACTTGGCTCGTCAATTGGCGGCACAAGTCCAGCAAACGATGCAGAAGTTACTGTTACTGGTGTAAGCGGCGGTACAGTTACTAGTGTTTCTTGGACAGGTTATTCGTCTACTTGGAAAACTGGTACTGACTATCATGTAGGCGATGTTGTAATATACGGAGCAAGTAGTTTTATTGCTGTAACAAAGCATACAGCAGCAACAGGAAATCGTCCAGACAATGATTTAACAGCAGACTACTGGAACCTACTAACATTAGGTTCAGAAGCACTATCATTAACTACAGAAGGCGACTTAGTTTACTACGGTGAGAACGGTCCTACAAGATTGCCAATTGGTGTCGATGGACAGATTCTACGTGCAACTGATGGCTTCCCAGCTTGGGCAAACTACGGTCTAATCGACAACGTTGTTTATGTTGGACCATTAGGTGCTAATGAACCTGCACCAGCTTCAGGCTTAACAGTTGACAAACCTTGGGCAAGTGTACGTTATGCACTAGAGCAAGTACGTGACGGATATTTAAATCCGCAAGCAAAGCATATTTTACAAAATAACAAAGAATTCTTAATGAAGGAAGTAACTAACTGGATTAGTTACAATTACAGAGTTAACATTACCGCAGCTACATCTGGAACACAGGTCTTTACAACAACATCAACTGCTAACTTAGATCCAGGAATGCCGATTGTATTCAATGGCACTTTGGGCGGCGTTACAGCAGGAACAATCTATTATGTTGAATCTGCTGTGTCTGACACTGAGTTTAGAATCAGTGACGTTCAGAACAGCGGTATTCCTCGTGTGTTAACAAACGGAACTGGAACTATGCAAGGTAATCTTGCATATGACACAGTTAAATGTGAGAGAGATACAGGTTACATAGTTGACGCTTTAATTTATGATATTTCAAGAGGCGGCACATTAAAAACTGTAACAGCAGCTAAGTCGTATTTCACTCCTGCAGGTAACGAATATATTAATGGTACTTTCGGATCTCAAGCACTGCAAACAGTACAAGCATACACATATCTAAAAAGTATAGTAGCATCAGTACTGTCAAATGAGCAACCACTTAGCTACCAATCTTTAAACGGTGTTGCACTTGAAGATAGATCTGTACAAATCATCGACTTTACATTAGAAGCTGAAGCAACTGGAATTTCTAAAGCAGCTAATCTTATTGATATTATTACAACTGGTATTAGTGCAGGTTCTGCAACAGCTATACCTACTGTAACAAATCCAAATACAACAGTGTTTATTAAAACTGGTACTTACAATGAAATACTTCCAATTATTGTACCAGAATACACTGCAATCGTTGGTGACGAATTACGTACTTCTGTAATACAGCCTGCTCCGGCAGTTCCGTTACTTGTTAATGATAAATCTAAAACTACAAGTGCTTTGAACAGAATTAAAGATTTAATTCCTGATCTAATGCAAAATATTGCAATTGCTCCAACATCAGGAAACACTGCTTCTCAAGCGTATATTAACGGTTATGGCGGTACAACAACTTCAACTAACAGACTAAACACTGGCATTGAATTAATATCAGATATTCTTGAAAATGGTATATCTGTTGCAAATGCTTACGAAGTATCTAATCCTACACCGACAAGCGGAACTGGTAATGCCAGTGACAGTGGCTACGCAAATGCAGTAACACAGTTAACAGCTAACAAGGCATTTTTACAAGCAGAAATTACAGCTTGGATTGCAGATCAAGTATTAAATGAAACTGCACCATTTACATCGGCATTTACTTACGATGCAGTAGCATGTGCTAGAGATACTGGTTACATTATTGATGCAATCATTTACGATTTAACATACGGCGGAAATTTAGAAACTACTGTAGCTGCAAGAGCTTATTTTGTAGAAGGTAGTCCTGTTTACGGCGCTGGCGAAAAAGACGAAACACTTGCTGCTTATGCACGTTTGAAAACTATTGTAGGCGAAGTTATTCTTGAAACTGATGTTGTATTAAGTCCAGATAATGGCGAATTACAAAATAAAGATAATGATGCAGGCAGCGCAGGCGCAGCATCGAAAGCAGAAGCATTAGTACAAGAAGTTTATGACACCATTGATACAGACGGTACACTTGCTTCTGAAGTTGCTGCTGACATTACATGGGTGCCTACTACATTGACTACAGTTAATACAGCAATCGTAGCTGCAAAAGCAACAATTCAAGCAGGCGCAATTAGTTGGATTAATGAAAATTATCCAGACTTAACATACGATGAAGCTAAGTGTTCACGTGATTTAGGATATATTATTGACGCACTACGTTACGACATTATGTTCGGTAGTGACTTCCGTTCACTCAAAGCAGGTATGGCATATCGTAGAGGCATTGCTTCTACAGGAATAGTTCTTGACAGCCAGCTAGAACCTACTATCGGTTCTATTGATTATGTTAGAGAGCAAATCAAAGCTATTACTACAGGTACTACTAAAGTAGCTGAAAGTACTGCACTTATCGCTGATATCTTAGAAAATGGATCTGGTTCAATACCGACAAGTTTTGTAATTCCTGATCCAACAGGATATGATACTGGATTCTTTAATGCAAGACGTTTAATTAAATTAAACAAAGATTTCCTAGTTGCAGAAGTTGAAGCATACATGACTGACAACTACAATGCATTATGGATTAGCTTAGATTCAGATCAGAAAGCATCATGCTTACGTGACATGGAATACATTCTAGATGCACTTGAGTATGACTTAACATATCGTGGTAACTTAGAAACTATTGTTGCTGCTAGAGCTTACTATGTTGATGGAGTATTCCAAGAACCAAGCGATCAAAAGACTGCTGCACTAGCTGTACAAGCACGTTTAGCAGACATCATTGATAACATTGCTATCGGTAACACTGCTGGTTGGACAAAGTCATCAAGCAACGCAGCAACGCAAGACATTACTGGAACAGCAGGTAGTGCAGGCGCAGCAGCATTTGCTCAAGATCGCATTAACGAAATTTATAATACAATTGATACAGGTGATACACCTGCATTAATTAGTCCGTCGCTAACATGGGTTGATAGTGCATTGGTAGATCTAAAATCTGTAATCGATGCTAGACGTTCTGTTATACAACAGGGTGCAATTGATTACATTAACTTTATCTATCCAGACTTAACTTACGATGAAGCTAAGTGTGCAAGAGACGTTGGCTACATTGTTGACGCAATTGCATATGACGTACTATTTGGTAGTGATTTCCGTAGTGCAAAAGCAGGTATGGCATACCGTAGAGGTATTACATCAACGGAATATGTCATTGACAATCAATTAGCAGCAACATTAAGTACTATTAGCTTTATTGATGAAGCACTTACACAGCTTACGGAAGGCTCAACAAGTGAAGTTGGTACAACAACAGCAGCACTTGCAGTAGCATCAAAAGCAGAAACAATTAAAACAGTTGTTCAAAGTGGATTAACTGCTGTTCCGGCTTATGTGTTGCCGACTCCGACAAATTATAACACTGCTAACCTAGTAGATACTGCATATGCAACTACTAGCAACACAACTGGTGTTACTACTACATACGGTAATGCAGCTGATCAATTAGCAGTAAACAGTGCGTTTATTCAATTAGAAGTACGCAAGTGGTTAGAAGATAGCAATAACGGTTTTGATACATTCTGGGCTACACTAGGCGCAGACGCACAAGATAAGTGTATCCGCGATGTTGGTTACATTATTGATGCTATCCGCTACGATCTAACATACGGTGGTAACACACAGTCGTTAATTGCAGGTAGTGCATACTACTCAAACTTTGTATTAACAATTGGTGCCAACGAACTTCCAGCAACACTAGGTGCATACGATAGAATGCGCGATGTTATTGGTTGGGTTATTGCAGAAGACACAGGTTCATGGACTAAGTCACCTGGCAATACTTTAACACAAGATGTTAGTGGAACTGCTGGTAATGCAGCATCTATTGAATTTGCTGAAGATCGTGTTGACGATGTATTAGATTGGATTAACAACGGTGAGCCAAATGCTACTATTGAAATTGCAACTGATTGGGCTGGCCTTGAAGTTAAAACATCTTATGATGCATTAGTTTCACGTAGATATGAAATTATTGAAGATACAGTTTACTGGGTAGAGAAGAACTGGCAGAAACTACAATACAATCAAGAAACTTGTCGTAGAGACACCGGTCTAATGACTGATGCAGTAATACGTGACATGTTAACTGGTTCAAACTTTGCTTCAATTAAAGCAGGAATGGCATACTACAGAATACTTGCATCAACTGCAATTGTTACAAACAACCAGTTAGATGCATCAGTAGGTGCTGTTAACTTCTTGAAACAAAAAGTTAAACACATAGCAGCAACAACAGCGTCTGCACATGCAGAACTTATTATTAATGACATTACAGCATACATTGACGGCGGTAAGAAACCTACACTTAGAATTAAAGCGTTATCAACAGTTGACGAAAATGATGCTGCGGCTGCTATAACTATTTGGGATAACAAAGAGTTTATACAAGCAGAAGTTCTTGCATTTATTGCAGCTGAATATCCATTAGTAGAATTTAGTCAAGAAAAATGTATTCGTGACGTAGGACTATTAATCGATGCATTACGTTACGACTTAGTATACGGCGGAACTTCTGCAACTCAAGAAGCAGCAATGGCATACTACGTAGGCACAACGTTACAAATTGACGAAAACGATAAAGTTGCAACAATCGCAGCCTACGAATGGGTTAAATTCTTAGCAAGTGATTTAGCAATAAACCAAGTAGGAAGTCCTTATGCAATTCAAACTGAAGTAACACCTGTATTTAGAGACGAAAATGTACAAATTATTGGTGATGCTAACTCAGCATTAAGAGTCGTAGCACTAATGGATTATGCTATTGCACTTATTAATGACGGTGTTTCAGCATTTGACACAGTTACAATTGTTGACGTAACATCTAATGTATTAACGTCAGATGCAGAACATAACTTTAAAATAGGCGATGAAGTATCATCAGTGAGCGGATTTGATACAGTCACAGGCGGTCAAATTTATTATATTAAGAGTGTTCCAAATACTACTACTTTTACAATATCAGAAACATTTAATGGTACAACACATGTACTATCAGATAGTACTAGTACAGAAACACTAATAGTTAATAAAAGTAATCCAGATATTAGTAGTGTTAATGCTGTCATTAAGCAACAAAATCTCAACTTATCAGGATCTAAGGAAATTATTAAAACTGCTATTACTCAATATATTGCAGATAATTATCCAACACTAGTGTACGACGAAGATAAGTGTGCAAGAGACGTTGGCTACATTGTTGATGCTATTGGTTACGATATGATGGTCGATAGTAACTATCGCACAATTGCAGCAGCAAGTGCATATTATCGCGGTGCGCAAGCAGATCTAGTACTAGGTGCTCAGAAAACTGCAACTGTACAATCATACAGAGAACTTAAAAATAAAATAGCATCATATATTACCGCTTCTCCAACAGCAGTAAAACGAGCAAATAGCTTAATGGATATTATCATTAATATGCTTGACAAAGGTGTTAATGAAACTCCGGAAACTACTGGCACTATTGCCTACTACAACAACGTTGAAGTTGCAAAAGGTGTTGAAATTCTTAAAGCTAACAAAAATTTCTTAGCAAATGAAGCAACTGCTTGGGTAACACAAACATTTAGTAATACAGTTACAGCAGTGTCAAATGGTAATAACGCAGTTCAAACATCAACGGCACATAATTTAGCAGTTAATGATCCTGTAGTGTTTAGTGATACAATTGATGAATTGACTCCGGGCATTACTTATTATGTAAAGGCGATATTAGCACCTGAGCAATTCACTGTAAGCACAACTATTGGTGGCACAGAAGTAACTATTGTAACAGGCGGAGTAACAGAAGCTACAGTTACATACTCGTTTGATCCTGTTGCATGCCGTAGAGACATGATTCGTTATGTTGAAGCTGTAGCACATGATCTACAGTATCCAGGAAACCACCATGCATTAAGAGCTGCAATATTGTACTTGAATGCAGTAGAAGGTTCAGAGCGCTCAGACATGTTCTATGTACGTAACTCAACTGGTGTTCGTAATATGACACTAAGCGGTCTAAGAGGAAACTTAACTGAACTTAATGAGTTTGGTACAAGACGTCCAACAGCAGGTGCATATGTATCGCTTGATCCAGGATTTGGTCCATGGGATACAGAAGCATGGATTACTAATAAATCTCCATACATTCAGAACGTAACTAACTTTGGTGTTGGTTGTGTTGGTAACAAGATTGATGGTGCATTACACGCTGGCGGCAACAGATCAACAGTTAGCAACGACTTTACACAAGTACTATCAGATGGTATCGGTGTATGGTGTAGCGGTAATAACTCACTAACAGAACTTGTGTCTGTGTTCGCATACTACAACTATTCAGGATACTTAGCCGACTTAGGTGGACGTATTCGTGCTACAAACGGTAACAGTTCATATGGTACATATGGTACGATTGCTGAAGGCACAGATACCGGTGAAGTTCCATTGTACTGTGAAGTTGATAACTTGTCACAAGAAGCATACATATCAGAAGTTATTACTGATGGTGATCAACAAGTATTCCGCTTCGAATTTGATAACGCTGGTCGCGATTACACTAACGCACAATATGCAATTAGTGGATCAGGCTTTAACGCAACAACTATTGCTGATGAAACACGTGACGGTGCAATATTTGAAACACGCTTAATTGACTTAGATGACGGTAACGAGACAGGTGGTGCAGATTATGTAACTGCTAAAAACGTTGCACAGGGCGGTGACTTAATTAGTGCTACTATTGCTGCTACTGATACAGCATTGCTTGGGGCATACAACGGTATGCGCATTCAGATTACAGCAGGTACTGGCGTAGGACAATATGGTAACATTTTAACATATAACAACGGTCTTAAAGTTGCTAAAGTTTATAAAGACAGCTTTGAAAACTTAACAGTTACTAACACTACAGTTACTACAAATGTATTAACAGTTGCAAGCACAGCATCATTGTATGTTGATATGCCAATTTATCTAAGCGATGACATTGGTGGATTAACTGCTGCTAATGATTACTATGTAACTGCTATAACAAGTGGAACACAGTTTACAGTTAGCGACGAAGAAGGCGGAGCAGATGTAACGCTGTCAACTGCTACAGGTAGTGTAACACTATATGCTGCGGGATGGGATCATGTTATTCCAGGAACTCCAATTGCTGCTGGTCTAGATCTAACATCTGGCTACACAATTGAGCCTCGCATTAAGTTTACAGGTCCAGGCTATGTTGCTACAGCAACAACTACAAGTGGTACAGAATCAATTAGAGCTGCATCATATGCTGATGGACACTTTGTTGCTCTACAGAATGGCGGAACAGCTACTTATGCATCTGCTGATGGCAAAACTTGGACATCAAGTGGTGCATTAAGTACAAGTGCTAACTGGGCAGATGTTGCGTTTGGTGGCGGCACAGGAGCAACAGCTCGTGTTATTATTGGTGGATTAGGCGGATCAGGCGCAGTGCTTGAGGCCGAACTAGGAGAATTAAACAGCATTGGCTTACCAGGACCGACGCAGATTAAACAGATTAATGTTATTAATGGCGGTAAAGGTTTCTCAAGTGCTCCAACGATAACTATTACTCCAACATCAGGCGGCGGTGGCGCAAGTGCAGTATGTACAGTTCTTAATGGAGTGATTCAAGAAGTAATCATGACAAGTACAGGTGCTGGTTATGGCGCAGTTCCAACTATTACTGCTGAAACTGATAAAGTTACTGAAATCATTGTTGACTCGTTTGGTAATGGTTACAAAACTACACCTACTGTTACAATTAGTGGCGGAGGCGCATCAGAATCTGCAACAGCAACAGCAGTTATGGATAACGAAGGCGTAGCAAGTATCACTATTGATACAGTAGGCGCTGGATACACTAGTGTTCCTACTATTGAAATTATTGATGCAAGCGCCAAGTTTGTAGCTATTGCAAACGGTAGTACAAGTAACGCTAACATAACACTTGCTAATGCTAAGTCAGACAATACATGGAGTGCAGGAACTGCATTGCCAAACAGCAACTTTACTTCTGTAACTTATGGTGACGGAGTGTATGTTGCAGTAGGCGGCGCAGGCGGATCAGGAAGTGCTGCAACATCAACAGATGGCAGTGCTTGGGTTTCAAGAACTAACATTACATTAAGTGCTGGTACATTTAGCGGTGTAGCATATGGCGCAGCTACTTATGTTGCAATCAACACAGGTGGCAATAAAGTAGCAAAAAGTGCTAACGGCATTACTTGGGCAGAAGGTGGTACATTACCATCCTCAAATACTTGGGCTAGTGTTGCATACGGAAATGGTAGATTTGTTGCTATTGCAACAGGTAGCAGAGAAGTTGCAGTTAGTTACGACAAAGGTGCAACTTGGGTTGCATCACCAGCAGGATTACCAACAGCAGGCAACTGGTCTAAAGTTAAATATGGACAAGGTTTGTTCATAGCAGTAGCCGAAGGTACTGCGGTGTGTGCAACAAGTACAGACGGTATTACATGGAATGAACAAGCACTTGGTTCAAGCGCAGCGTGGAACGGGCTAGTGTTTGGTAATCCAAATAGCAAGCCAATCTGGGCAGCATTTACTAATGCAGCAAATAATGTTGTTAACTATGTTGAAACTGGTGCTAAAGCATTAGGTAGACTAGTAGAAACTGATGGTTCTATTATTTCGACTAGAATGGTTGAACCTGGTTCAGGTTATCCAAACGGAACAGTAGTAAGTACTACTAGTGCGAACACAATCACTTTAGATTCAACAGCACGTTTAGTACAGAATCAACCAATTACATTTACTAATGTTACTGATTCAGGATTAGTAAATGAAACACCATACTATATTAACACTATACCAAGTGGAACAACTATTACTGTAAGTCTAATTGCAGGTAGTGGCACACCGGTTGCTATTGAAACTACTACATTAACTGGAGCAACATTTAAAGCAGGGCCGATTGCAACTATTACTGATCCTAACTCAACTATTGATGCTCCGGTTCATGCAAGACAAGGCAATGGCGCACTTGCTAACCCAAGCTTCACTAACAGAGGTTCAGGTTATCAAACAGCAACAGTTGAAGTAGCAGGCGATGGCTATTCAGACTTGTTCCAGGCAAGTACATTTATTGCTGTACGCGGATTGTTTGACTTACCGATACCTGGTTCAAACATTGTGTTTGCAAGCAAAACTGGTACTTGGTACAAACTAGTAGCAGTGAGCGGCATACTTGGAAGTCAAGGCAACTATAATGCAACTTTCCAAATTAGTCCTGCATTAACTATACTTGATGCACCTCTAGACGGTACATTAGTTACTACAACTAATAAGTACTCGCAAGTACGTCTAACAGGACATGACTTCTTGTACATTGGTACTGGTAACCAAGCTGATACTAACTATCCGTATGTTGATATTACTACAGCTAACCAAGATGTGCAACAGCTATCAAGTGGTGGCGGACGAGTGTTCTTTACAAGTACTGACCAAGACGGTAACTTTAACGTTGGTGGATTGTTCGGTGTTCAACAGAGTACTGGTACAGCGACATTGGATGCAGATGCGTTTAACTTAGCAGGTCTACAATCGTTGCAGCTTAACGGTATTGGACTTGGTATTGGTTCAGCTGTTATTACTCAGTTCAGTACAGATCCATTCTTTACTGCAAATAGTGATAACATTGTTCCAACGCAACGTGCGATTAAATCGTACATTACTGCACAGATTGGTGGCGGTCAGTCTAGTTTGAACGTTAACACACTAACTTCAGGTGTTGTGTTTATTGCAAACGATGAAATAACAACTACCAACGGCGGACAGCTAAATATTAAAGCGAAGATGAACTTTACAGGTGGAATTGATGGTGCTCCAGTTGCACTAGGATTCTTCTTAGCAAGATAACAACGGAGAAAACAAATGGCAACAGGAAGACTAGGTAACGTAGATATACCTGCAACAACAAATACTACAGCGTATACAGTTCCAGTAGGAACCTACGCTGTGGCAAATATCTCACTAACAAACAGGAATACAACTTCGGTAAATATACGTGTAGCAATGGCAACAACTGCTACGCCCACCGATCAAGAATGGATTGAGTACAACACTGTATTAATTCCAAATGGTGTATTTGAGCGTACAGGTTTAGTAATGCAGGGCGGATTAAACTTAGTTGTGTATTCAACACAAGCGAACGTTGGGTGTACTGTATACGGCATTGAAACATCAACTACATAAGGGATTAGAAGAATATGGCACGTTATAATACAGCACCTCAAACATTAGAAGTTACGGGTGCGCAGACATTTACTTACGCATTTACCGGAGGAATAATTTCCTTAACTGGTACCCCGGGCTATACTGTAACGCTTGTTAGTCCAGTATTCTTCCCCGGTAGTAAGCAAACATTTTACAATGCAACTGCTGGTAGTATTACACTAGAAACAGCAGCAGGACAAATTATTGGTAACGGTGTTACAATTGGCGTTAGCATTGAGATTCCAACTAACTCTACTTATACTTTAACTTCGGATGGCACTAACTATGTTTTAACAAGTGCATTGTCGGGTCCTACTACGTTTGAATTACCAGTAACATTTAATGATTTACTAAACGCAGATGGCAAAGTAGAACTTAATCCGTTAGATAACAATGTTGAAATCAAACCAACTGGGACAGGTTTAGTTGACATTAGTCCACAAAGTTCAGTATCGATCCAACCTGGTGCACAAGTTACTATTAGACCAACTGGCAATGCTAGCATTAGTTCAGCAAGCGGCACAGTTAGTGTAGGTGATGTAGGTAAGACTACAACTATGCTTGGTAATATTAGTGCAATATCAAATGCGCAAACAGTAACATTAAGTCCAACAGGAGCAGGCAGTAGCGTAACTATCGATCCAGCTGGCAATACTAGTATTGATGCAGGCGGAACATTAACTATTAGTTCTACTACACTTGGCACAATTAGTAACATGAGTATCGGTAGTACTAATCCTAGTACTGGTGCATTTACGTCAGTTACTGCTCCAACTATTACTGCTACAAGTTCTGGTGCATCAACAAGTACATCATCTGGTGCATTAATTGTAACAGGTGGATTAGGTGTAGGCGGCCGCATAAATGCATCAGACTTTACAGGAACAGTTGGTCAAAATACTCGTAATGCAGGTTTCTTTACAAGCATAGAAGCAAACAGTAGTGTAGGTTTTACAGCTAACACTGCATCAACTAACACTACAAGTGGTACACTTGTTGTAACAGGTGGATTGGGTGTAAGTGGCGCAATTTATGCAGGTAGTATTCAAAATACTCCAATTGGTAATACTTCACGTAATAGCGGTGCATTTACTACACTTGCATCAAACTCAACTGTAGACTTTACCGCAACAACAGAAGCAAGTAGCACAACAGTTGGTGCAGTTCAAATTGACGGTGGTGTTGCTGTTGCTAAACGTATATACGCTGGTGGCGGTTTCCAAGGTGCTGTAGGTAACGTTAGTGCAAACACTGGTGCATTTACAACACTAACTGCAAGTTCAACAGTTACACTAAGCCCGGGTGCAAACGTTACACTAAGTCCAACAGGATCAGGTACTGTAACACTATCACCAGCAGGTGGCGGCTCAATCAACAACATGAGCATTGGTGCTACAACTGCTTCTACTGGTAGATTTACATCAGGCACATTTACTAGTAACGTAAGCGTTAGCGGCACATTAAGTGCAAATGGTAACGTAACCTTAGGTAATGCTACATCTGATAGTCATACAGTTAACGGTAGTTTAACAATTTCAAGTGGATTTAATCACAACGTTACAGGGTATACTCAAATTGCCCGTGGTACTACAGCACAACGCGGAACTGGTGTAGACGGTGCTTTACGTTACAACACAGATATTGATTGTATTGAATTTAGTGACGGAACGTCATGGCGTGCAGCAGGACAAGGTTTCTACTACAGTGATGTAACATCAAACATAACAGCAGCTATTTGGAACTGTTACTTCGTTGATACTTCAGCAGCGGCAAGAACTATTACACTACCAGGTTCTTCAGGACTTATCAAAGGTGATACTATTAGATTCTTAGATTTAAGAAAAACATTTGATTCAAACGCACTAACTATTGCACGAAACGGTAATCCGATTCAAGGCGACGCGGCCAACTTAACAGTAAATACAGAGGGTGCTGCATTTGATCTTATATGGCACGGTACAACTTACGGATGGAGAATCTTCTCAGTCTAATGAAGGATACAATATAATATGGCATCATATTCAAGTTATAAACGAATTATATCAGACCAAGTCGATAACGGCATAGTATCTGAAGCAAAGCTATCTCCAGGTACAGGTTTACAATACGGAGTTACTTGGGTGTATAGCTCACGAGCATTTGCATGTCACCAGTGTGCAAACGCTGGTGGTTGTGTATGCCAAGCATGTGGAAGATGCTGTCTATGGACAGTGCCTGCAAATGTAACTCGTGCTACATTCGAAATTTGGTCAGGTGGAGGCGGCGGAGCAGGTCACACCTGTTGTAACTGCTGTTCGTTCTCAATTGGCGGAGCAGGTGGTAACTACGCAATTAAAACGATCGCTGTAACTCCAGGCTGGACATACACAGCATGTGCCGGCGGAAGCTGGCCCTGTTCAAAATCACATACTTGTAGTGCAGCTATGGGATGTCGTTCTTACGTAACAGGCAATAATCTAAGCAATTTCTGTGTAACAGGCGGTTGTGGTGGTTGGATGTGTAATGGTGATGCTTGGGGACCAAGACATCATACAAGCGGTTGTGCTAACTGTAATATTTGTGGAATATTTGGCGCAGATATGGGAATAATGGGTTCTGTCGGTGGCAGAATGGGACAAACCTCTTGTCGTTGTGCCGGTGTAACAAGTTTTAGCGGCACTGCACCATTCATTGGTAAGTGGGACGGTACTCAAAATACTGAAGCATGGTGTTCATGTGGTTGTTATGTGAATTGGCCAGCAGGCGGCGGTGCAAGCGGCGGCAGCAGCTATTGTGGTAATTACGCAAAATGTTGCGCAGGCGGCAGCGGCCAAGGCGGCAGCGGCTTAGTTAAAATAACGTATTATTAAGGGAAGAAATAGATAATGGCAACGTACGGAAGTTATAGAAAAATTAGCCAGACAATGATCCCGGATAATTCAATTGATCAGGTAAAATTACAAGCAGGCGCAGCAAATAAATCTGGTATATTATGGGTGTATAGCTCACGAGCATTTGCATGTCAAGAATGTTCTAATGCAGGCGGATGTGTATGCCAAGCATGTGGCAGGTGCTGTTTATTTACAGTTCCTACAGGTGTAACAAAACTTACGTTTGAAATTTGGTCAGGTGGGGGCGGCGGAGCAGGTCACACCTGTTGTAACTGCTGTTCGTTCTCAATTGGTGGTGCCGGAGGCAACTACGCAATTAAAACAATATCAACGAGTCCTGGTTGGACTTACTCAGTGTGTGCAGGGGGCTCGTGGCCTTGTTCAAAATCACATACATGTGTTGCTGGACAAGGATGTCGTTCTTACGTAACAGGATGTAACCTAAGCAATTTCTGTGTTACAGGTGGTTGTGGAGGCATTATGTGTAATGGTGATGCTTGGGGTGAAAGAACGTTGAACTCATGTGCTAACTGTAATATTTGTGGAATATTTGGTGCAGATTATGGAATAATGGGCACAACAGGAAGAAAATTAGGTCACGGTGGTTGTCACTGTAGAGGAGCAGACGGTAGCTTTACAGGAACAGCACCACTTATTGGAAAAATGCAACACACCGCAGCAACAGAAGCATGGTGTTCATGTGGTTGTTACGTAAACTGGCCAGCAGGTGGCGGAATGAGTGGCGTAAGCTCGTACTGTAATAACAATGCAAAATGTTGTGCAGGTGGCATAGGTCAAGGCGGAAGCGGAATAGTAAAAATTACTTATGCATAACAAGGAAAAAATAAATGGCAACGTATGACAGCTATAAACAGCTAAAAACAGACCAAATACCAGATAATTTTGTTAATTCGAATCAATTAGCAAATGGTGCAGGTGTTAGATATAACACTGTTTGGATATATAATAGTAGAATGATGCAATGTCACCAGTGTGCAAGCGCTGGAGGATGTTGTTGTCAATATTGCGGCGCATGCTGTTTATTTACTGTGCCATCAAAAGTATGTAGAGTTACTTTTGAAATTTGGTCAGGTGGGGGCGGCGGAGCAGGTCACACCTGTTGTAACTGCTGTTCGTTCTCAATTGGTGGCGCTGGAGGCAACTACGCCATTAGAACGATATCAACAAGCCCTGGATGTACATATACCGTGTGTGCTGGAGGAACTTGGCCTTGTAATAAATCGCATACTTGTAGTGCAGGTATGGGATGTCGTTCATACGTAAATGGACACAATCTAAGTAACTTCTGTGTTACTGGTGGTTGTGGCGGATGGATGTGTAATGGTGATGCTTGGGGACCAAGACATCATACACAGGGGTGTGCTAACTGTAATATTTGCGGAATGTTTGGCTCTGATTTTGGAATGATGGGTACTGTCGGAATGAAACCAGGTCACGGCGGGTGTCACTGTTGGAGGGTTATGCAATGGACAGGACAAGCTCCGATTATTGGATTATCAGGAGCAAGTGGCGCATCTGAATCTTGGTGTACTTGTGGTTGTTACGCAGCACCTCCAGGAACAGGTGGAACGAGTGGCCTAAGCTCATATTGTGGTAATAACGCAAAATGTTGTGCAGGCGGCCAGGGCGGCGGCTCAGGAATAGTAAGAATTACATATGCTTAAAGATAAACATAAATATAACTATGTTAAGGAGTTAAAAAATGCCAGAAGAAAATGAAGTAGTAATCTCAGAAGTTGAAATGTGTGAAACAACTTTCACTTATAAAATCCCTGACGATTTTAGAGAAAACACATTTGAAAAAGGTTATACTGATACATTCACTTATCGCGGCCCGCGTTACCTGACATTTGAAATTGACAAAGATACAGGTAAAGAAAGCGGATGGTGTTTGGTATATCCTGCAGAACTCGAGAGGCCTACTCCTCTTAATGTTGAAAGAGTTTGCATCGATTGTTCACTTGAAGAAAACGGTCTACTATGTGAAATAGCTAATGATCAGGGAGATTCGACGCAAGTTGAGTTTAGAGCAAACCGTACTTGGGTTCCGTACTTCACAAGCCCGGAAGGATATCTAAATATTGAAAAACCAACAGAATATGAACCTCGTGACGTATATGATGAATTTAACATTACATACGACTTTGATACTAAAGAGTTCCATGTTCCAGTACATGATTGGGCTACAGACATTAAAATAGATATGACATGGGACGACATTAAAAAAGTACGTAACAAAGCACTTGCAGATACTGATGGTGCGTTTTCAGACGATATGCCTGAAGAATTAAAAAATAGATGGAAAACATACAGACAGTTGTTAAGAGACTTGCCAACTGCATTAGCAGAGTTCCCTCCGTATATTGCAGCACAAATGTTCCCTACAATGCCTGTGGATGATCCTGAAGTATAATCTTATACTGCTATAAATAAAAGGAGGGCTCCGCTCTCCTTTTTTAACGAATGTACATCCTATATTCCATAAATACTCAATAAGTAGAGTTGGATAGTACATGAAAAAATATTTTATAGACGAAATAGAAACGTTTGCAGTTAATGAAGATTTAAAAGTAAATGTTGAAACATTTGGTCCAAATGAAACTAAAGTTGTTACTGTAGATAACTTTTATAAAAATCCAGACCAAGTTAGAGATTTAGCATTAAGAATTCCGCCGTCTATAAATGAAAGAATTCGCACAAGGTTACCTGGTCCCAGGATAAATGCATTTTACTTAATGGATCATATGGGACCTATATTTGACAATATACTACAAACAGTATATCCAGAACAACATTTTCAATTTCCTCCTAATCATATTAACGATGTGTTTCGTGATTCTACATTTATTGTTAATATTATGCATACCAAATTTTTAGAGCCGCGCCCGCCGCACATAGATTGCCCATATCCTACAGCATTTGCAGCAATGGTATTTTTAAATACTCCGGAAGAATGTAAAGGTGGAACAGGATTTTATTCATTTGATGGGCAAACAGGCGGAACTGAATTTGGCTTATATAAAGCTGATAACGGGAAACCTACCGACATATATGTAAATGGTGATATGGGTGATTGGAAAATGCATCACATGACAGAAATGAAATATAATCGAATGGTTATATATCAAGCAAACATTTATCATGCAGCATACATAACTGATGACATGTATAATGACGATGTTTATAGATTAAATCAAATGTTTTTTATATAGGTCAGTGTATGACTCGATTATTCACATTTGGATGTAGTTTCACTAAGTACAATTGGCCTACTTGGGCAGACTTTATTAATATAGGATGGGATCAATATTATAATTGGGGACATCCGGGTATAGGCAATCGTGCAATTGCTGAAAGAATAGCTGAAGCACATGCATTATATAAATTTACTAAAGATGATCTTGTTATTGTACAATGGTCGAGTTATGTGCGTCACGATTATGCACGGCCTGATATTCCGTCAGCTGATTGTACAATGTGGAAAACTCGTGGTAACATATTTTCTTCCTGGAATTCAAAAGTGTTTGATAAAAAATGGATCAATACCTTCTGGAACGAACCTGCCTACTATATACATACATTGAATAATGTTATTTTAGTACAAGAACTATTAAAAGGTATCGGTTGCTATTGGTTTATGACAGCATCAACTGATTTACAAGATTATCGATTAAAAGTAGGGCATTTAGACGAAAATTCTGATACAGATAATAGTATAAGTCTATGGGATATGGATCCTACATTAACTCCTTATAAAGAACGAATTTGGGAAGATAACAACGAACATTGGTTTCCTCCTATCTTAACAGAAAAATGGAACAGCCCTGATTTAAATTGGCAGTTTGACATAGACAAACAAGATTTGTCTGCATTAGATTATTTTAAAACATCTGACACTACGTATACTGAACCGCATCTAACATCATTACAGTATCATAATTACTTAAAAAATAACGGGATATACGAATTATTTAATATAGATGAAAAGTATATAAACAATAATGAAAGTATAGCATTATATGTAGAAGATTTAAAAGAAGAAGCAGGAACTGATATGCAATGTTTTTTTAATCTACTAACTGCAAATGATGTAATCGGTGTTAACAATTTATTAAGAGGACGATAATTTACATGGCAGAACCAGCACAAATATTTTCATCATTATTGTTTAGGTCTTTTTTTACTATCGAAAATAATACTCGAGATGCTATAATTAACAAATTAAAAAGCAAAAAAGATATTTCATTAATGGAAAATGCACCATTAGGAAATTATACTGATTTTTATAACGATAACAATATAATAGACGATCCTCTATTAAAAGATGTAAAAGATTTTATTTTAACTGAAGTGAATTCTGTCAATAACTTTGCTGGATTTTTAGAACCAATTAACTATCTAAATTCTTGGTTTAGTATTATAGAAAAGTACGGATATCACGAAGCACATACGCATCCTGATTGTTTGTGGAGTGCCGTATATTATCTACAAGCAGAACATACTGATGCACCTATATGTTTTTTAAATAAAAATATTATCGATACAGGTTGGGGCATGGGAGTTAAATCTATTAAAACTGAGTTTAATTCTAATCAAGTTAGTGTACAACCAGAAACAGGAATGCTATTAATATTTCCAAGTTATCTTTTGCATAAAGTTGATCAACAAAAAACTGATAATGAACGAATAATGATAGCAATGAATTTTAGCAATAAACATCAAGGAGAATAAAATGGGACCAGAAGGCAGCAATTTAAAAATATCAGAAAATGGTCAAGATTTTTTTGCACTTGATCGTAGTGCATATACAGAAAATGGTTTTTTTGTAGATATCGGAGCATCAGATGGTATTACAGCAAGTAATACATTTATCTTAGAAAAATTTTACAAATGGAGAGGTATTTGTGTAGATCCAAATCCTGCATTTCAGCAAAGCCTAATGAACTGTAGAGATAACTTTGTTAGTACATTGTGCGTATACAACGAGACTGGTAAAATATTACCTTTTAAGTTTTGTGTAGATGAAAACCAATTTTACGGATGGAATTTTAGATCAGGATTAGAAAAGCATCTTGGCACTATTGATACAGATATTGATAAAAGTTTTATGACTATTAATGTATTGTCTATTACTTTAAATGATTTATTAGCGTTATATCAAGCCCCTACAGACATAAACTATATTAGTATTGACACCGAAGGCAGCGAATACGAAATATTAAAAACATTTGATTTTAAAAAATATAATGTAAAATGTTTTACAATTGAACACGAATTTACCAGTAATCGTCAATTGATTCACGATTTAATGATTAAAAACGGATACAACCTTTTTACAGATTTTAATACTGAAAACGAAGACTGGTATTTTAAAAGTTAGGCCAAGTACGCATAGTCCGTAATACTTCTAACATTGTTTTATGCGGTATAGTAGTATACGGTGCGTTTGCGTTTTCAGTAATAGTATGCTCTGCTTCTAACTGTTTGTCATACGGCACTCGCATTTTATATTCATGTGCAATATTATTAATGTCGAATAACCCTAAACCGTGCATTATTAAAATATAGTGGAAATGACTAAACAATATTTTGTCAGTAACTTTAGAAAAATCTTTTTCAGAAGGAAGTGTGTTTTTCCATTTACTAAGATTTGAAGTCAGTGAATCTGGTAATTCAGTTTCTGATACAGCTTTCCAAAAATCTGTATCAGTTCGATTTCCTAAATAATGTAAAATAACAAAATCTCTTATATTTGTTAATATGTCATTGCAATCTGCATTATAATCTTTTATGCTGGTATCGTTGTAATTTATAAGATGTTCAGTTAACAAAAATGCTTGTTGTATTGAGGTTCCGATAGAGCTTGCTTCTAACGGTTCTACAAAACTTGCACTAAGTCCGATTGCAACACAATTTTTAATCCATGTATCTTTCAATGCTCCTGGATCAAAATTTATGTGTTTACTAATTTCTATTTCTCGACCAAAATATTTGTTAACTTCGGCATGTGCTTCGTCTGCTGTGATAAAGTCACTATCAAATATATAACCGTTTCCGTATCGTCCCCACACTGGCAATCTAAACATCCACCCAGCATCCATTCCTTGTGCAAGTGTCCACAAAGGTATTTCTTCATCTTTTTCAAATTCAATTGGAAAAACTATTGCAGATTTCATTTTTAAGTATTTAGAATATGACTCCCATTCACACCCTAACTCGTTCATTAATACTCGGCGAAACCCAGTACAATCAATAAAAAAATCTGATTCGTATAATTGTTGTTTGCCTTCTAAACTAACAATTCCATTTTCGTTTGAATTAACATTAATAATTTCGTCGTCAATGATGTTTATATTATAATCATTACTTAAATTTTCTAAGAATGTATTAAGTTTATTTGTATTAAAATGATATTGTTGTACTTGAGTAGATTCTTGTCCTAAGAACCATACATTTGCTCTACTGTGCCAAGCAAGCGGACTTGCTAACTCTTTTGGACTTTTATTTTGACTAATTTGATGTCCGTACATATAAGGATAGCCATTGTGAGTAATATTAAATCCATCACCGATACTTTGTAAGTAATCTTCGCCGCCCCAATTTTTAAACATAATTCCTGACTTAAAGGTAGCATCTGTTTCTTGTATAAGAGTACGTGCGTTAATATTCATAAATTCCATAAACTCAGACCAGTGTTCTGTTGATCCTTCACCGACACCGATTATACCGATATCAGATGATCGTATAACTGTTACATTAATTTCTGGAAATGACTTCTTTAGTATGAGTGCAGATACTAATCCAGCTGTACCGCCTCCGAGTACTGTTATACTGTTTATATGTTTATTCATACTGATATTTATAAGAAGCCATATCTATACAGTGTAAACCCGATACCTTATAAATAATTTTGAAAATGCTTGCTCTATACATCTAATAGTGTTATAATGAATAAAATTAAGGAGTTCTAATGTCAAGACCAAAGGCGTATTTTATAAACGGAGGTGCAGGCCGCGTTATCAGTTCAATTCCTGCATTTGAAAAACTTGCAGAAACTGATGAAGATTTTATTATTGTATGCGAAGGCGGCATGGACTTTTACAAAGGACATCCTACACTGCATAATCGTGCATACGATAATTGGCACAAAGGACTGTTTCAAGAACACTTAAAACATCGTGATATTGTAAGCCCAGAACCATATCGTGTTTGGGAGTATTATAATCAAAAATGTAATCTTGCTCAAGCATTTGACATTGCTATTAACAATAAAGGTGTAAGAGAATTACAAGACCCTAAAATTGTTTTAAATCAAATAGAGATGGTATCAGGTTTTAACATTGTACAAGAAGTACGTGCAAAGACTGGTTTTGATAAAGTATTAGTAGTACAGCCGTTTGGTCGCGGAATTCAAAATATGGGAGAAATGACAATTGATCCTACTGCTCGAAGCATGCATTTAAACAGTGTTATTAATATAGTAAACGATCTTAAAAAAGAATATGCAATTATTTTAATGAGCGAATTTCCTGTAGCATTTGAAGAAAAAGATACTGGAAAGTTTCCTGTAGCAATGCCTCAGATTCCAGATCTACGTGTATGGTCGAGTGTTATAGATTGTTCAGATCACTTTTTAGGAGTAGACAGTGTCGGTCAACATATTGCAAAGAGCTTAGGAAAAACAGCAACGGTGATTACAGGATCTACGTTCCCTGTCAATATTAGCTACCCTGGTTCGGATACATTTGATATCATTGACATTGGTGAAGGAAAACGTGTATATGATCCTATTCGTCTTACTATGGAAGATGAAGTTAATAGAGCAAATGATGCTGTAATGGATATGAATAAAGAACAAACACAAGCAGTATTGCATAGTGTAAGAAAACGCTTAGGAAGATCTACAAAATTTACTGGACAGTATGTTCCTCCTAACGAAGAAGACAATAGTTGCTGCTCAGTATAATATGAATTATTTGTCTGAAATATACAGTTCGTTTGCATTAGATTTGCATTACAATGACTACAGACATATATTAGATTGTTTTTCATTAAATGAAAATAGTCATAGAGACAGCGGCGGATCAACAGTTTATTATAAAGACGAATTTAAATACCCTTACGAAATTGATACTAATAACAATTATATTAATTTTGTAAAACAGTCATTAACTGTATATCCTTTCCTACAAGATGTAGAGTTTTCTAAGGCGTGGTGGGTAGATTATCCACTACACTCTTATAACGGATTTCATTCGCACAATCCAGGACCTCAACTAACTTCTGTACTTTTTCTAACAACATCAGAAGTTGATGATTATAATCCGCATGAAGGATTTTTATATTCTTTAAATAATGGCGATTATAATGAGTATCGTCCAGTTGCTGGAAATCTTCATATATTTGATGGCACTGTGTGGCACGGAACATATCCAACATTACAGCCGAGAAAAGTGTTTGTGTGTGATTTTACATATAGGTTAGCAGTATGAATATAGATTTACCTTTTTTTGATCAAACTAATTTTCATTGGATAACTGAAACATATTATCCAGAATATGAAAGATTTTTAAATTTATATAATAAAGATGTGTCTTGTCAGCATCATTTAGAACGTGGTGGATCAACAATGTTTTATAAATGGGATTACGGATACCCCACTGAAGTTGATCCTGCCAAAGATTACCTTACCTTTCTAAGAAATAGTGTAAGTACTACATTACAAGATGCAACATATGCAAGTAGTTGGTGGATTGATTATCCGCCAGGATCGTATTCTGTGGCACATCAACATATACAAAGTCGTAGATTTAGTGCAATATTATTTTTATCAGATTATGAATGGATTAGAAAATGGCCACATGCTGGAAATTTATATTCTATGTCGAATGCGATTGGATATAAAGAATGGGAACCAAAAGCAGGCAATGTAATAATAATGGACGGCGGGATACATCACGGATCTTATCCTGCAATTAACGAACGTAAAGTTTTTGTAATAGATTTTGAATATAATTAGGAGATAATATGGCACAGTGGATAGCAGCAATAGCAAGGGGCCATAATTCAGGCGTTTGCTTATTAAAAGATGGCGAAATTGTTTTTGCAATCGAAGAAGAACGATTAAGTAGACATAAGTACGACGGCGGCCCTTACGCATCAATGCTTAAAATATTAGATTACACTGATAAATTAGATTACTTGTTTATCGCACATACACAGCCTTTAAAAGAAACAGCAGGAACTGTTGATTTTACAGGTGACGATGTTTATACAGGATTAGCTCGTAAGTTGGGATTAATTTCTCGAACAGAAGATCCATATAATCATCCACAAGTAATTGATTTAGCACACATGCATCATAAACTTCATGCAGCATGTGCATTTTATAGATCAGGTTTTGATAATGCAGTGGCACTTATTGTAGATGGTGCAGGAACATTTATTCCTATGCAAATGGGTGAAACTACTGAAATGACCTGGGAATTAGAATCTATCTTTACTTGTAGATACCCTGCTAATTTTAAAACAGTGTATAAACATCAAGGAGGAAGAGGCCCTTGGCCTGCTGCACATATTGAAGATATGCCAAGTGATAATTTTGGCGAAACTGGCGAAACTCACGAGTTAATAATAGACGACACAGCAGGCATTACAAAGGCATATGAAGCGGTTACGCAATACTGCGGTTGGTCGCCGATTGAGGCTGGTAAGACTATGGGACTGTTCCCGTACGGAGAGAAAAACGACAATGTTCCTGCTATTTACTCAGACGGCAATGGCGGCATGTGGCGTACAACTGATAGGAATTTAGTTATTCCTACATATCCAAACGGCGCTGTTATTAACGAAGGTCGTTACGAATATCTACTTACACCTACTGACATTCAAGACAAAGACGAATTAACGTATTTGCAGAATCGTCGTGATATGGCATACGCAGTACAAACACAAAGTCAATCAGAAGTACTGCGTTTAATTCGAAAAGCAGTTGCAGATACAGGAATTAAAAACATTGTATTAAGCGGAGGTTATGGCTTAAATTGTGTTGCTAACTACTGGTACTTAAAAGAATTAGAAGGCGAAGGCATAAACTTTTATGTTGAACCAATAAGTAGCGATGCAGGTACGTGCATTGGCGCAGCATTATTTGGCTATCATATGTTAACTAACGATGACACTCAGCGAGCATTTGCAGACAGCTTATATTTAGGCCCGCAATACAACTATACTGACGAAGAAATTAATACGTTAGCAGAAAAATATAATGCAGAATTATCTGATATTACTAACACAGAAGTCATTAATCTTATGACTGGTAAAACAAACGGTGAAAGAAATATTGTTACTTTGTTCCAAGGTAAATCAGAAAATGGTCCTCGTGCATTAGGAAATAGAAGTATCATGTATGACCCAACTGATCCTAATGGTAAAGACTTTGTTAATAAAGTTAAACGTAGAGAGTACTTCCGTCCGTTTGCAGGATCTATTTTGCATGAGCATGCACATGAATGGTTTGATATGCGCGGCCTAGAAGAATCTCCGCATATGATGTATGCTATGAATTGTCAAGAAGGTATTGCAGAAAAAATTCCAAGCATTATTCACGTAGACGGTACATGTCGTATCCAAACAGTCAAGCGTGAACAAAATCCGCATTACTACGATTTGATTAAAGAACTTTATAAGCAAACAGGAGTACCGATTGTATTTAATACAAGTTTTAACTTAGGAGGCGAGCCATTAGTTGAGACATTAGATGATGCATTTAGAACATTAGCAAGTAGCGATATTGAATATTTGTATCTACCTGAGTATAACAAACTGGTAACTATTAAAAATGATTAATGAGATCTTCTCAACTCCAATTTACGAATGCAAGATGCCAGACCACGAAAGGCTTAAAGAAGCCTTTCTTCCATTTTCGGTAGACGATGCTAATTTTGCAACTCCTGTAGGATGGAGTTGCAATGCAGATTCTACATTTGGCAACGAACCGATTGCAGGAATGCCGTGGGATAAGTTTTTTAATAGTGTGTTACCGTTAGTTGAAAAATATGTAAACGACATTGGCGGAATAGGACAATATTCCATTGGATGCCAGGCTTGGATGAATAGATACAACTATGGACAACATCAAGAAGTGCATGCCCACTCTAATGGATCAAATGTTATTAGTTGTGCGTATATGTTAGAAAAACCAGAAAATAGTGGTGATTTTGTTTTCTATAAATCAAGCAATGACTTTTTTCAAAAGGTTAATTTACAAACAGAAATATATGGTAACAAGTATGTGCCAGAAATGACAGAAGGAAGTGTTGTATTGTTTCCGAGTAGCTTGGATCATTATGTAACGTATAATCAAACCCAAGCTACAAGAGTTACAATTAGTGCAAACTTTGCAATAACTTTTTAATTTTTCTTTTCCAACCAATCAACAAACTGAGAAAGATCGTCAAAAATGATGGTCTTTTTCTTTATCTTTTGATTACTGAATTTGTTTAGTTCTTTGATAGTTTCTTCACCGTGTCCTGTGCGTACAAGGACTGGTACTGCGCTCATTTTAAATGCAGCTTTAAGATCGGATATTTTATCGCCTACAAAGTATCCGTGTTTGAATTTAATGTATTTGAACTCGTCCTGGCATCGTTTGAACATTCCAGTATTGGGTTTTGCAAAATTGTCTTCTCGCAAACTTGTAGTGCTATAGTATAATGCATCAATACTTGGACAACCTGCTTCGCCTAACAATTGAAACATATACTCATGAACTTTGTCAACATCTGACTCTGTGTATAGCCCTTTACCAATTCCGCCTTGATTTGTAATAATGGCAATTTTGTGACCCATTCGTCTTAGTTTAGCAATTGCTTCTAAGCTACCGTCTATAGGTTTGAAATCTTCAGGACGATACGTGTAAGTACCTCTGTCGACATTAATTACACCGTCTCGATCTAACCCTACAACACACTTAGGAGCAATGTTATGTATATTGTCATATACAGGAACATACTCTTGTTTCTTAACTTCGTTGCTCCATACTATGTTATAATTACTCATTTGCTACTCGCAGTCTGGCTGTCTCCTGGGCCGATACGAAAATTATCTTCTACGCTATCTGGAGTACTCACTTCGGTTAGACTCGATTCATCTTGCATTGCTACTAATTGGTGCGGCATTAATGGCGGGTTATGCCAAACATCGCCTTCATTTAATTCTTTTTCATATAGCATCGAATCAGCAGTATCAATATAACGTACTTTAAATTTTCCGCTATTTATAAACCATGTTTCGTCTTTTTCTTTGTGAAAATGCATGCTGGTCTTCATGCCTTCTTTATTAAAAAACATAATCTTTCCACAGTACTTGTCGTTAGTAGCCCAAATTAATTCGTAGCCCCAGCCTTTTTGTACTGCGCCGCTTAACCGTGTTGGCTGTTTATTTTCCATTTATAAAATCCTTTGGTGTTGTGAAGTTAATGTTTACTATATTACTTAAACGTTCTATGTTTGCACATGTGTATTCTTGATATTGTCCTTTAAGATTATCAGGCATTGGAATATATTCAATCTTAGCTTTAAATCGTTTTGCAACTAATTCTGCAATAGTTTGAAAACTTGTTGCAACTCCGGTACCGATATTAAATATACCTTTCTCAGATGTTGTGAGCATGTAACGATGTATGTTACAACAATCACCTACATATATAAAGTCTCTTAGATACTTGTCACTATTTTCAAACAGTGTAATAACGCCTTCTTCTTTTGCTTGTTTAAAGAACTTGGTTATAGGGCTTGCTTGATTTCCTTTGTGATCTTCATACGGTCCGTATACATTAAAGTAACGAAATCCTTGTACTATAATGTCGTGCTTTTGTTGCATAACCCAACGGTCAAACAAGTACTTGCTTGTTGCATAATAGCTCTGGGGCTGCTTTGGTGCGTCTTCTCTAAAATCAGTGTTAGAGCCGTATACACTTGCGCTCGAAGCGTATTGTAGATTTACTCCGTTGGTGTTACACTCATTAAACAACCACTTTGAAAATTCATAATTTTGCAACATTACTTTATCTATGTCGCGTTCAGTAGTTGCACTAATTGCTCCTAAATGTATAACCCAATCATATTGAGATACATCAGGCAACGCGGCTGGATTCCATTCATATCCGAATAACTCATTATCTTTGTCAAGAAATGGCGCTAAATTTTTACCAATAAATCCTTCGTGACCTGTTATTAATATTTTCATTTAATTGCCTGTAAGTGAGAAATAATATATTGACTATTATCAACGTCGGAAATAGTCTCGCTCCAATTTGATAATATTTCATTTGCAATATCATCATCGATGTTTTTATTTTTTCCTATATTCTTTTCAAATTGCAGCAGCCAACAAATCCAATTTGCGCCGCCAAACAAATAACCCTTTCCGTTATAGTTAATAGGTGTTCCGGCTTCTATTATATTTTTGTAATACAAATATGTTTCTGACGGAATGATATTTTCTTTAACATGATTCCAAAAAGGTGTATTTTTATCTGTATAAATGTAATGCATATTAACAAAATCAATAGTGTCTTCATATAGCGCATTCATTGTACTATTAAATATTTCGATATCATATTCATTATAATATCCTGTATTAATACTATGCGTCAAATATACAATAGCATTAGTAATAGATCCTATACCAGTAGATTCTAACGGTTCAATAAATCCGCCACTTAGGCCTATAGCAACAACATTACCGTCCCACATATTTTTGTTATAATACGGGGTCCAGTCTATTACTTTTAAATCATCTGGAGTGATTCTATCATTCCAATGCTTGCATAGATATTGTTTCGCCTCGTCAATGCTTGTTATACTTCTATTGAACACTAAACCAGTTCCTGTTCGCGATCGGACAGGAATTTTCCAAATCCATCCATGGTCGACTGCTGGACATTCTACATAAGGCATACATTCGACTTCTGCATCTATGTAAGGAACATGACCGGCTACAGCAGTGTCACAAAACAGTCTATTAGTAAGATCGGTTCGTTGTGGACTATGTTGTAGTACTTGATTAAATCCTGTACAATCTACAAACAAGTCAGAATTAATTGTATCACCGTTTTTAAGAGTAAGATGATTAATGATATTGTCTGTACGATTAATAGCAACTACTTCAGATTTAATTAAAGTAATACGTGATAATATTTTTTCTTGTAACCAAATAACTAACTTACTGCAATCGATGTGCATTGCATATGCAGAATTCAAATTATTAATGTCTACTTTGTTTTCTAAACTTATATTAAAAAACATCATTAATTCGTTAATTTTTTCTTGTTCAATATATGTTAACGCTTCGTAGACATTGGCATCGTATTTGCTATAATCCATATTTAATGTAAACGGATGCCATACTAAGTTTTTATCGCCATTAAATTGAGGGAACAAAATGCCTGCTTTGTATGTTGCATCGATAGCATCAAACCATTCTTCTTGTTTAAATCCGCATTCTGCTAAGAAATGTTTAAAACCTAATAACGTGCCTTCTCCAACTCCAACAGGCGTTCCAACTTCTTTGTCAACAACAGTTATATTACAGGCTGTATTCTTTAAAAGATAAGCAGCAGTTAGCCATCCACTTGTTCCGCCACCTACTATTGTTATATTGTTTACTGTGTTATGCATTGCTTGCCTCTATAATTCTTGTTGTACTGTAACCTTCTACTGTAGGCACAATATGCACAGGTGCTAAGTCATGCCCTACTACAGTTTCTACAGTATAATCTCCGCCCTTAACAATAAGAGCAGGGTTTAATCTTTTAATTAAGTTATACGGAGTGTCGTCGTTAAACACAAACACTTCATCTACCCAAGGCAATGCTTCAAGTTGCTCTATTCTAGTTTGTTCATCATTAATCGGTCGACTGTCGCCTTTAAGCCTTTTAACACTTGCGTCACTGTTAATACCTACTACAAGTTTAGTACCTAAACTGCGAGCTTGTTTTAATAGTTCAAAATGTCCTTTGTGTAGTATATCAAATACGCCATTAGTAAACACTATAGATTGTTCAAAATCTTTTTTACTTAAGACATATGTACCTGCATGTTTTACACTTTCAGTTGCTGCGTCAACAGCCATTTGCAAACAAGTTGCGTAATTTTTTCCAATGTCAATACCGTATACAAATGCTGCTAAGAAACAATCACCTGCTCCAGTAACATCTGATACTTCGACTTGATCTACAATTGCGGTATAATCAGCATTGTCAATCTTAGCATGTACTGCGTCATGTGCGTGAGTTGTAATAATGTTACCTAGCCAAGTATCAAATCCTAACTCACGATATTCTTTGTTATTAGGTTTAACTAACCATGCGCCTTTATAATAACTAGAATGACGTTTAGGATCTACAATAACTTTACAGCCAAAACTATTAAGATGTTCTATAATTTCTAAAGAACGATCTAACACACCTTTGTTATAGTCACTGAGAATAACATAGTTGTACTGCGAGAAATCAGTTGCTCGTATAGTGTCTAGCACTACATTGCCGTTGGCGTGTTTGTCATCATCAATGCGTGTGATATAATGACCGTCGCAAATTACTCTAGTTTTGATACTGCTAGCATTATCTGTTTTAAACAGTTCAACATCAACACCTAAACTTTTAAGATTTTCATATACTAGACCTGCGCCGCCTATTGTTTCAACTTCACGCAGATACTTAACTACAGGGACAGGAGCCTCTGGACTTAATCTTGTGCTGGTTCCGTAGATGTATTTGTCGATGATTATATCACCAAGAACTAAAACTTTCATGTTTAAATTATACTATCTCTTAAGTTATTTGTCAAGTAAATCAATTACTTTAAACACTGTTTCTAATTTGCTTAAATTAACTTTATTTTGAAGTGTGTTTTTTAGTCCGTGGTGTAAAGGTTTTGGCCATTTACCGAATTCAACCCATGCATACCCGTCATGCTCTTCGTTGAGCAAAGGCATAAACTCTTGATCGACTACACTTAGGTATGTATGAAAATGGAATCGGCTATCATTACTAATAAACGTTTCTAACGGCATTGTTTTTATAATAGAGATTTCACCAATCTCTTCAAAGATCTCACGTTTAAGACCTTCCCATGGTGATTCGCATCCTTCATTAGTGCCACCGACAAGCCCCCACAAATTACCAGAGCGTCCTTTTACCCTATGTAAGAATAAAAAACGTTTAGTATTAAGGGCATATACGATTGCACCACTGCAAATAATCTTATCAGTCTTCATACTAATAATTATCTTAGTATGCGAGTCTCCAAGTGCCGTTTGGATATTCACCGTCGTATGCTAATATCCATTCGCCGTTTTCAAATTTATATTGTTTGCCAGTATTAAGATTAGAAGTATATATAACTGTGTCGTCTTGAGCGCTAGCATCAAATACTACAATCCAGTTAGTGCCATCCCATTCAATAATGTCGTTAGCGCCTGCTACAAAATCAGAACCGTCTGCATTTTTCCAAGCATCTGGTCCGTCGTATGCAAAATTATCAGGGGTTTCGTACCCTGCATCTTGCCCGACGTTTTCACTATTATTAATATCAAGAAGTATTAATATACGAGGATTACTTGATTTTAAATCTGTAGGATTAGTTTTATACGGATTAATAATATAATCAATTTTGTTACGATCACCATTCGGGCCACTAATAACTGTATCTGCAGGTAGCGTGTCAGCGTCCCATACAATTGATAATTCGTATGGATCTAATGGATTAACTACAACAGTGCCCACAACTTCGTTATCTAAATCTCTGCGATTAAGTCTTAATTCAGTAACGCCTGCATCAAATACAAATGGCATAGATGTTAAATACCCTGGCCAAGTTTCTGCGCCTACTATGCCTTTTCTGACTAATTTAGCAGTTGTTCCCATTACTAGCAATCCGTAGTTGTCATGACCGGACGAAATTGCAATGTCAACTCCATTAATAAATGTACCTTCATTGTCGATTTTTTCTTGTATTTCGCCTGTATTTGCAACTACTACTTGAGTTCTAATATCAGCTGCTGCTACTCGTGATAAATCAAGATCAATCTCACCTCTGGTATCGTTAAAGATGCTATTAATGACTTGCGTAACAACTCCGAGACGTTTAACTTTAACAGGTGGACTAATATAGATTGGAGTTGTAAAAGTTAATGTAGCAATATCAATGTCGCTCTCAGTTCCTGTAGGTATCGATCTACTACTAAAAACTGTCCCAGTTAAATTTACTACACTTAAACTTGTCCAGTCGACATAGTTATCAGTTGTTTGAATTTCTAAACTTGGATTAAACAACATTAATATTTGTTCTAATATTTGTAGCTTTTGATCTGTATTTGAACTCCATATATCTACATTTACTGTTAGTGTATACGGAGTAGGCATTAGACGTTCTACTGTATAATTCTTACCTTCGGTATTTAAATACTCTTGACCATTAGCATCGTATGCACGTTCTCTAATGTTCATTTTATTAACATAACTACTATCGCTTAGGCGATTAGTATCAAGTTCCAGACCAGTGATATACACCGCCATGCGAGGCGCACTTGGAATTTTGTTTTCGCTGTTTTCTCTAATAATGTTAGCAACTTGACGGGTCAAATCTCCATACATTACTGGAATCTGTGTCAAGTTGCCTTTGCCATCTTTGTAACTAAAGTTACTCATCAAGCGAACTATTTGTGTAATATATCTGCGGATTTGACCGTCGTAAAAATGTTGCATTATGAATTACCTGTTACTTTTTCCCATCTAAGGGTTGAGTATCTATTACCTACTATTCTCCAACCTAACGGAACCATTACATTATTAACTTCTTCAACAACTGATGGTGTATTATTTCCGAGATCGTAAAAAAACTCATTTATTATATCGTCAGGTAAACTACTGTTATGTGCTTCTTTATAAGATCTAACCACTTGAGTTAACTGTGCGGGAGACTTAATTCTTTTTAGAGCATCGATTAATTTAGTTTCATTAGTACCGGGTCCAGTTATAGCATCGTATAAATCGCCTATTATGCTTCCTGGTCCACCTTCTTGGCCTTCTTCGCCTCCTTCGCCTTCTGCACCTGCGCTGCCGCCGCCTAGTTTTGGAACTGAAATAGTAGGTCCTGCTGGATTTCCTTGGGCGTCTACCCAGTTACCTTGGTTATCTTGTCTTAGAACTTCTTCACCAGTTTCATCATCTTTGTTATCTCTATCAGCGTCAAGTCTATCTGCTCGCGCATTGTACATCGCAGCAACCTCAGACTGAGATAATATAGTAACTCCGGACCAGGTTGTTCTATCAGAATCATCTACAGGCGCTTGTACCTCATCAGGACGTTGTTGAATTTCAATATCCTTATCTTGCTTAGTAGTTAACGTTGTAGGAATTTCAGTATCAGGTGTATTACCATCTGGATTGCCTTGTGTATTAGTATCACCTACTTTTGCATACCTTACAACAATTTTATTGTATTTTCTTAATAGTCTTTCTCTAAGTTGAGACATAAAATCAGGACTATTGAAAACTGATAAAGGAATATCATCAATGACTTGTGTTGTGTTATCTTCAAAATACACCATGACACTTACTGTACCTGGAGCTGTTTGTTCCGATAACGATACTCTAAATTCTTTATATCTCATTTACTGCCTCCGTTATACATATCTAATTCTCGTTTATATTGGAATGAATTAGGAGCAATAGTAATCCTGTATGACCCATCCTGTTGTGCTTCGTTTGGAGCCGAACCTAATGCAATCACATCTCCTGCTTCAAGTTTATCAATTATCTTTTGTTTTAGATCATCAAAATCGCCGACTGATACTGGCCAACCTTCTTCGTGAATTGCTCCATATTTGTCAGACTTAGGATCTCTAGTATTATTGTATGTTGTAATATCAAATGCTTCTTTAACGTCGGGTATTGAATTATTAGAATCGCCTACCCTGTAAGAAAAAGAAATATTATCCGGAAAAGGTGTATTTGCACCATCAGCAGTAAATAGTTTTGCAATCTCTCTTCTTATGAGATCATATAAATTATTAACATTTTCCATTTGCTGTTTTTCATCAGCAGTTGGTTCGAAATCTACTTTGACAGTAAATCTACTATATTCTGAATTAGGAAAATTCCTATTCATCTTATCTCTAAGAGACTGTTCAAAATTTGAAGAATTAAATACTGTTATTGGAATATCAGTGATGGCTTTAGTTGTGCCATCTGCAAAATGTACAGTTATAGACTGTGTATCAGCAGCTTCTTTAATTATTGATTTAAATTCGTTAAATCTCATTCTAAGTCTCCCCACTTGATACTGCCACCTGGAGTAGCAGATCCATCAGGCGTTGCTGGAGTTTCACTAGCTCTTGCCGCTTCTTGCGCAGCTTTGTCTGCTTCTGCTTTAGCTTCAGCAGCAGCTTCTTCTGCTGCTACTCGTTCTGCTTCTCTTGCAGCAGCTTCTTTTTCAGCTTCGATTCTTTTACGTTCTTCAGCAGCAATCTCAGCAGCTCTTGCTTCCGCTGCACGTTCAGCAGCTTCTTTTTCAGCTGCTGCTGCTCTTGCAGATTCTTGTGCAGCACGTTCAGCAGCAGCAGCTCGTTCAGCTTCTTGTGCAGCACGTTCAGCTTCTTCTCTTGCAGCTCGATCAGCTGCACGTTTTGCCTCAGCAGCAGCTTCTTCAGCTCTAGCATCAGCTGCACGTTTTTCTTCAGCAGCAGCTTCTTCAGCCCTTCGGGCAGCAGCCTCTCTTTCGGCAGCTTCAGCGGCAGCTTGATTAGCAGCATCTTGTGCAGCTTTATCTGAAGTACTTGGTTGATCCGTTCCTGTTCCTGCTTCATCACCATCAGGAACGCCGCTATTAGATTTAGAACCACTTCCTGCGCCCGGACTTTCACCAGCATCGCCTTTACGACCTGTACCAGCAGTATCTCCTCCTGGTCCGTCGCCTGTTGTTCCTGATGCAACACCATCTCCGTTGCCGCCGGCTGCTTGACCAGATCCTGTTGTTCCAGAACCTGGTCCGTCACCTGATAATCCTGTTCCGTCACTGCCTCCAACACTACCGAGACAATTTTCTAAATAGTCGCGCCATTCAGGATAACGTGCCAAATATCTGTCCATTTGAGTACGTGCAAGTCTTAAAGCAACAGGTCTTTGTTCACGGGCAGCACGTTGTAATGCCCTGCACAATTCTGTTGGTTTATCTGCCACTTCGTTAATGTTAACTTCGGATAACTTTATATCTCTATATTTCATAATTAATCTGCCTTAGGTCTCAATGCGTTTGACAAGCTCTGGCGCTCAATAATAGTATCACCGGCAATTGTACTAGTATTAGTATTATTAACAAACGTACCTTTCTGAGTGCTACGAGTGTCAGTATTACTCAATGTCATACGTACATTATCTTCTTGTTTAACCCAGCGTGTGCCGTCGTATCTAAATAATCTGTTTGGTGAAAAATCTGTACGTAGAAAGAAATCTCCAGTTTGTGGATCTGCTGCAAATGTAATACCAAACCCAAATGCTTCACCGTTTGTAGGGATACCGTCGCCTAACAGATAACCGTTATATCCTGGACGGTCAACTGTTTGCATAGTGTCAGGAACACCATCAGCATCAGTATCAACTAATTCAGTATTGCCGTTTGCATCTAATTGCAAACTAAAGTAATGATTTGTGTCATATCCTGATTTCGCTGCATCAGCTTCTGCTTGATTAATAATTGCCTGATTAATTTGCATTTCTTTATCATATGTTGAAAGCAAATCACGCAATGTATTTCCACCTGGATTTTCTTCTTCTGCAGGTAAGTCAAGAATTTCTTTAAACTCTTGGCTGTCTACTATTTGTTTTAATTTTAAACGATACAAATGCGGATACCAAGTCTGGCTAAATCCTTCACTTGCACGATTTACATCTTCTACAACATAAAATCTTTTAAGTGCTACGCTATAGTCATTTAATGCGTATTCGTCTTTTAAGTGCGGCAATTCAATTACATCGCCTGCAATAATCTTTCTGCCTATAGTTTTTACACTACTGTTTATATGCACAGTAAGCATCAATGTATCGTTGCTTAAGAATAAACCAAATTGACTCATATTAAAGTCAATGTCTTGTACATTATAAATTCCACGCAACGTGTATACGTCAGGATCATATTTTCTATCTCTATTTTCAAGGAATAGTAGATCTTGTATGTTAGTAGGTTTTACACTATCATATTGGGGTTTATCTGCTGTTGCATCTGCATCAGTAGGATTCTCTGTACCCAAGTATTTGTGTACATGAAGGTCAGTACCGCCAACAGTAAACATCTCAAGCACTTGCTTGTCTATAAAGTGGTAGTCGTTACCTTTTTGCGGTTTATATAAACTTAATCGTGGCATATACATATTTAGCGTCTTGCAGCAGTTACGATAAATACTAATGGAGACATTAAAACATGGCAACTACAAAACAAGAAGTATATGATTACGTACACACGCTACTAGGCGGTGGAATGGTCGATGTTGAACTCGATCCGATCCACTACGAAACTGCATTAAAGAAAGCACTGACACGCTATAGACAACGTACTGAAAATTCAGTAGAAGAGAGCTATTTGTTTATGCCTACAGTAGTAGATCAAAACGAATATACATTACCCCGAGAAGTTGTTGAAGTTCGTCAAATTTTCCGTAGAAGCATTGGATCGCGAACTGGCGGCGGAGACGGCGGTACAGTATTCGAGCCGTTTAACATGGCGTACACAAATACATACTTGTTGAGTTCTAGTAACATGGGCGGCCTTGCTACATACGATATGTTTTCACAATATCAAGAACTTGTAGGACGTATGTTCGGTAGTTTTATTGAATTTAGTTGGAATAGCACTACTAAAAAGTTAACAATTCTTCAGCGTCCTAGAACAGAAGAAACACTAATGTTATATGTGTACAATTATCGTCCAGATGAGCAACTGTTATCAGACTACATGGCAGTACAATGGATTAAAGATTATACTCTTGCAACTTGCAAATATATGCTAGGCGAAGCAAGAGAAAAGTTTGCTACTATTGCAGGACCACAAGGCGGAACAAGTTTAAACGGGTCAAGTTTAAAATCAGAAGCACAGGCTGAAATGGAAAAGCTCGAAACTGAAATTTCAATGGCAATGGCCGGCGGCAATGGATACGGATTCTTAATCGGATAAAAAATAGTTGACATTTATAATAATTTAGTATATACTGTTTAGAACAATGGAGTTCTAAATAATAATGCGTTTACCTAAATTATTAATAGTTGGTCATGGCAGACATGGCAAAGATACCGTTTGTGAAATTTTACAAGATTACGGTTATAAGTTTGAATCAAGTTCAAAGTTCTGTTCAGAGCTGTTTATCTTTAACGAACTAAAAGACAAATACGGATATGCTAACGAAGAAGAGTGTTATGCAGACCGACATAATCATCGTACTGAATGGTACAATATGATTCATGATTACTGCAAGGACGATTTAGCAAGACTGGGGCGTAACCTGTTTAAAGATCATCAAATTTATTGTGGCTTACGTAATCGTAGAGAATTCTTCGCAATGCAAAATGAAGAAATTTTTGATTATGCTATTTGGGTCGATCGGTGTGATCATTTGCCAAAAGAAGATCCTAGTTCAATGAGTATTGAGCAATGGATGTGTGATTACACTATTGACAACAATGGCGATCTAGCAAGACTTAAAAACAACGTAGAAGTATTAATACGCACTATCTTTAAAAATCAGGGACTAAGTCTCCCTGTTTCCAACGGATACCTTCCTTCTGCAACAGACGTTGACAGTTCGCACATATTGTCTTAAGATTAGTAGGACTGCAATTATTTAGATCGCCGTCTATGTGAAACACGTTGAATTGTTCGGCGTGTTTACTTTTGAATCCACATTTTTCACAAAAGTCTTTCTTTTTATAGCCACGCTGCTTCCATTTAGGTACGCCGTGGCTAACTCCATTGCGCAAGCAACGTTCGCATAATTTACGATAATATATTTTACCGTCTTTCTTGTAATTTATAGCCGCAGGACGCTGGCCGCACTTGCATAATGGTCTCATATTGTATTTACCTCACCTTTTCGGCCCCTTTTATACCGCTATAACTCGTATAAATTTATTGTAGTATGCTAAATACTAACAATAACAATCCAATAGGAGAAAACGATATGGCATTGACATCACCAGGCGTACAGGTTAGCGTAATTGACGAGAGTTTCTACACTCCGGCTGAACCAGGTACAGTACCAATGGTATTTGTTGCAACTGCAAGTAATAAAACTAATGCAGCTGGAACAGGAACCGCACAAGGTACACTAGCAGCTAACGCAGGTAAACCTTACTTGCTCACATCACAACGAGATTTAGCGGACACATTTGGTGATCCACTGTTCCAAATTGATGCAAACAACAATCCAATTCACGGTGGCGAACTTAATGAATACGGCTTGCAGGCAGCATACAGTTTGTTAGGTGTTAGCAACAGAGCGTGGGTAGTACGTGCAGACATTGACTTAGGCGAATTGGAACCAACTGCTACTGCTCCTAGTGCAGACCCATTAGCAGGAACTTATTGGTTTGATACCACAAGTTCACGTTACGGTATTCAACAATGGAACGGAGCACCAGTTACTACAACTGGCGGCCAAACATTTACAACTAAGACTCCTATTGTAATTACTACTACTGACGGTGTTGTAGATTTTGACGGCGGCGATTATACTCCACTTGCAAGTACAGGTGCTATTGGTGATTATGCAATTGTTGCAGTAACTACATTAAATCATACTTGGTATAAGAATTCATTAGGTGACTGGGTTGAAGTAGGAAGTGACGAATGGACACGCAGCTGGCCAACAGTTAAAAGTACAGTAGCAAATCCTACACTAACTAGCCCAGCTGCTGATATTACAATCAACGGTACTGCTATTTCAGTTGGTGCAAATACAGTTACTGATGTTGCAAGTTCTATTACTAGTTTCTTAGCAACTGTAGGAATTTCAGCAGCAAACGTTGATGGATTTTTAGAAATTTACAGTGATGGTACTAGCTCAGGTGCAGAAGACAGTACAAGCGGCGGCCCAATTGCAATTGGCGGAGATACTGATAAATTAGCAGAATTAGGTCTTACTGCTGGGACATATTATCCTCCAGCAGTACAAGTATCAGCACACACTAGTGTTCCTGAATTTAAAATTGCAGATACTATTAGTCGTCCAACTGGCAGTGTCTGGATTAAAACTACTGCTCCAAACGGCGGCGGAAATCTTAGTGTTAAGCAATGGAATGCAGAAACACTATTATGGGATACAAAACCGGCTCTTATGTACAGCAATAATGCAGCAGCATTATACGGCTTAGATAGCACAGGCGGCGGCGCAAACTTAGCAATTGGTGAATTATTTGTCAAAACAAATGTTGCAAATGACATACAGCCATTAGGCACATTTACTATCTATCGTAGACAAGCAAGCGGTGCTACTGTTGTTCGAAGCGCAGTAATTACAGATGCAGTTGGCTCAGCATCATGGACATTTACTATGTCAGCAAGTGTTGCCGGCAGTGCAGCAATGAGTACTCCAGCAACAGTAAGTGTTACTACAAGCGGAAGTGCAAGCGGTGATGCAATTGCAATTGCAAGTGCTATAACAGCAGCTGGTGTTGCTAACGTAAGCGCAACAGTTGATGCACAAAATAAAGTTGTAATTTCACATGCAACGGGCGGCGAAATTAATTTTGTTGACACTGATAACTTATTAAACAACATTGGATTTACTCCTTTTGTTGCAAGTGTATCAAGCAGTACTCCTAACTTAGCATATGCTGACGGTACTACTAGTGCAACATCTCCAAAGCAATTTGTTGCTACTAACTGGCGTGTTCTAACATATACTGCTAGTGGTACAACACCTAGCTCATTAGCTGATGCTGGACAACTATGGTACAATTCAATTGTAGACGAAGTTGACATGATGTACCATAATGGTACAACTTGGGTAGGTTATAATGATGCAACAGCGTTCCCGGATGCTGACGCAGAAGGTCCAATTGTTTCAGCAAGTATGCCAGTTGCACAATCTAATGGTAGTTCACTAGTAACTGGTGATTTGTGGATTAGCACAGCAGACTTAGAAAACTATCCAACAATTTATCGTTACAACAATAACATTGCAGGCACTACTGCACAGAAATGGGGCTCACCATTAGACACAGCAGACCAAACAACTGAAGAAGGCGTTCTATTTGCAGATGCACGTTGGAGCGTAAGTGGCGGAACAACAGATGTTATGACTGATGCTACAATTGCAGAATTGCGTGTCAGTAACTATCTGGATCCAGATGCTCCAGATCCAGCACTATATCCAAAAGGTATGTTACTATGGAACCTACGTAGAAGCGGCTTTAACGTTAAGCGTTTTGAGCGTAACTACATTGATACAAGCGCAGATAACCTACGCATGGGTGATGCAGGCGATGCACCAATGTCTGGTTATTATCCACATCGTTGGGTTACTGAATCAGGAAACCAAGAAAATGGTGCAGGTAGCTTCGGACGTAAAGCACAGCGTAAGGTTGTTGTCCAGGCGCTACAAGCAGTTGTTAACAACAACGATGCAATCCGTGATGACGAATCACGCTTGTTTAACTTAATGGCGTGCCCAGGATATCCAGAACTAATCGGCGAAATGATTAGCTTAAACTATGATAGAGGTTTAACAGCATTTATCTTAGGCGATAGTCCGTTCCGCTTAACACCAGATGCAACTTCATTAAATGAATGGGCAACTAACGTTAATCAAGCAGTTGAGGATAACGACGACGGTCTTGTTAGCCGCGATGAATACTTGGGTATATTCTACCCATGTGGTTACACTAGTGACAACTTTGGTAACAACGTAGTAGTTCCGGCGTCACACATGATGCTACGTACTATTGCACTAAGCGATCAAGTTAGCTACCCATGGTTTGCACCAGCAGGTACAAGACGTGGCGGCATTACTAACGCAAGTTCAACTGGTTACATTAGCAGCGAAGGCGAATTTGTAAGTGTATCACTTAACGAAGGTCAACGTGACACATTGTACAGCAACAACATAAACCCAATTACGTTTATTAGTGGTGCTGGTCTTGTTAACTTTGGTCAGAAAACTCGTGCAAGAGGTGCAAGTGCATTAGATCGTATTAACGTAGCACGTTTGGTTATCTACTTACGTAGTCAGCTAAACACACTTGCTAAGCCTTACATCTTTGAACCGAATGATACAATCACTCGTAACGAGATTAAACAAGCAGCAGAAAGTTTGTTACTTGAATTAGTTGGACAACGCGGTCTTTATGACTATCTAGTTGTATGTGACGAATCAAATAACACACCAAGCAGAATTGATAGAAATGAACTATATTTAGATATTGCTATTGAACCTGTTAAAGCAGTTGAATTTATCTACATCCCACTACGCTTGAAAAACACCGGTGAGATTGCAGGTCTTTAAACGCTAAATACATATAGAAACAGGAGCAGACTAAATGGCTATTTCAACATTATCAAAGATTACAGTTCCACTTGCTAGCGGAGATTCCGCTAGCAGCCAAGGACTTTTAATGCCAAAACTCCAGTATCGCTTTAGAGTGTCGCTGGAAAACTTTGGTGTTAGTACACCAACTACAGAACTTACAAAACAAGTTATTGACGTAACTCGTCCTAATGTAAGTTTTGAACAAATGACTATTGACGTATATAACTCAAGAGTATATCTAGCAGGCAAACACAGCTGGGAACCAATTACGCTTAACTTGCGTGAAGACGTTAACAACAATGTGCAGAAACTTGTTGGCGAACAGCTACAGAAGCAGTTCGACTTTTATGAACAGTCAAGTGCAGCAAGTGGACAAGATTATAAATTCGTTACACGTATTGAAATCTTAGACGGCGGCAACGGCGCTAACACACCTAATGTACTAGAAACATTTGAACTATATGGTTGCTATGTAGAAAGTGCAAACTACAACAGTTTAGCATATTCTAACTCAACTGATCCAGTTAGTGTTACACTAAACATCCGTTATGACAATGCTATCCAGAGCCCACAAGGCACAGGTATTGGTACAGCAATTGGACGTACAGTTAATACTTCAGTTACTGGCGGCGGCGTTTAATACTATCTACATTTAGTCTAACTACAAAAGGGAGCTTCGGCTCCCTTTACCTTTATGTTAGCACTTAATTGTAAAGGATAAATATTTGTATGGCAAATAAGTTTAACGGTTTATTAGATTCAGTAGCAAATGGCATATTAAGTCCAAAAGGCAATCTTGCTGATTGGCAGCATGCCGCACGACTTTACACTGATAGAGATATGGCCCTTGCGCCTAAGACTAAGTTTTTATATCATGTACAGTTTGAAGTTTCAGATGTAGCAAAAGGTATTGCTCCAAAACTATTTTCTGGATCAACACTAAATGAAATAGGCATGTTAGTAAAACGTGCAGACTTGCCTAAGTTTAGTGCTCAAATAGAAACAAAGAAAAAATATAACAGAGTAAAAAATATTCAAACGGCAATTACTTACGAGCCTGTTAATATAGAATTGCATGATGATAATGAAGGTATAACTACTGCACTATTACAAGCATATTATAGATATTATTTTGCTGATGGTAATCAGCAAAAGGATTCAGGTAGAGCATATGCTGTTAATCCTCATAGTACATATGAAGGAGAATCACGAAACAATTACAAGTTTGGTATGGATGTAAATAACCCAGGTGTGCCATTCTTTAAAAGTATTAAAATAAGCACTCTAACAAGAGGCGAATATACAACTTATACACTTGTTAATCCTATATTAATGAGTTGGAGCCACGACAACGTTGATAATAGTGATGGCCAAGGCACTATGAGTAATAGTATACAAGTAGCATACGAAGCTGTGTTCTATAATCAAAATAGTATTACTACTGGCCCGCAAGGCGAACCTATTGGCTTTGGACAAGACCATTATGACACTACTCCGAGTCCTATATCACTTGAAGGTGGCGGCAGACTAGGACTCGGCGGTACTATTTCGAGTGCTGTAGATTTGTATGAGTTTATTGCAAGCGGCGAAGCATATAATAACCCATTACTTACTATTTTACAGGGTGCGCAACTAATCGGTAATGTTAGAAACCTATCTAAAGAAGGCATACGTCAAGAAGGTATTAATATCCTTACAGGAGCTATTGGAAAAGCAACCGGCATCAATGTTAGTGGCGTAGCACAAACATTTTTTCCTAAAAGTGGCGGAAGCGGAGGCGCAAAAGATTTATTAATAGCAGCAGCTGGCGTGGGAATTGTTTCAGCTGTAGCTAACTCTCCTAGCTTCCTTAAAAATAATCCAGCAGCACTAGATAGCGCAAGACAACGCCAATCAATTAAAAATTTCCAAGCAGCAGGCGGCGGATCCGCAGCAGAAGGAAGAGCAGCGTATGAAGCAACTAGATCTAATCCAAGTGCTATGGCTGCATTAGACAAACAATTAGGATTATAAATGATTAACAGTAGTTTACCAACTCCTGCACAAACAAATGATAAGCGTGTAACTGCATTCTTTGACAAGTATTTTACAGCAAAATTAGAATTTGCGTCTAACGAAGTTGATGCAGTAATTGCATTCTTTGAAAAAAGAGGGTTTGAAAGAACAGCAGCTATTAGTACTGGATCTATTTTATTGCAACAAGCTAAACTAGATGGTATTAAAGTATTTGTGTTATTAGATACTCTTAAAGGATTCGATGAAGCTAAATTAAGTACTGTAGTAGCTGAAGTACTAAACTACAATAGATTGAATACTAGTGTTCTCGGATTTAAAAATACTACAAGTACAGTTACCTTGGAAAAACGAAACATAGCGGTGTAATATGGCTAGGTTTGCTCAAGGTAAGTTTAATCCTAAAAACCCAGCAAAATATATAGGTGGTAAAGTTCCAACATATCGTTCGGGGTGGGAATTTGCATTTATGAAGTTTTGCGATGAGCATCCAAGTGTTACACAATGGGCTAGTGAAGCAATACGCATTCCTTATCGTAATCCATTAACCGGCAAAATGACAATTTATGTGCCAGACTTTTTTATGGCATATGTTGATGCAACTGGAAAACAGCACGTAGAATTAATTGAAGTTAAGCCTGCAAATCAAACTAGTTTGAAAGAAGCAGGACGTAGTAGACACAATCAATTACACAGTGTAGTTAATGCTGCTAAATGGGAAGCAGCAAATGCATATTGCAAGCAAAACAAAATCAAATTCCGCATCGTAACTGAACACGACATTTTTCACAACGGTAGACGTTAACACGCTAAATAAGTGTGTATATAAAGGAACAATACCTGCATGACGAAAAAACTTGAAGAACTTTTAAATTTGCCTGAATCTAAGACAATTGTAGATGATGCAAAGGTAGAAGAAAAAAAGAGCAGAGCAAAAGTTGCTGTAGTAGAACAACATGATACTTTTCGCGACATTGCAGAGTTTGACAAAATTACAGCAGCATTACCTAAAGTAAAAGGCTTAGGTGACATGGCTGACGATGAACTCAACGACATTGCCGAGAAAGCATTAGCTTCATACGAAGACTTAATGGACTTAGGTATGAATGTAGAAAGTCGTTATGCTAGTAGAGTGTTTGAAGTTGCAGGCGGCATGCTTAAAACCAGTTTAGATGCCAAGGTTGCTAAACTAGATAAAAAATTAAAAATGGTTGAATTGCAACTTAAAAAGCAAGCAATCGATCAGAAAGCCAATTCAAATCCAGATGGCGACATAGTAAACGGCGACGGATATGTAGTATCAGACCGTAACAGTTTACTTGAAAAACTTAAAAACATGGATAAATAATAACAACAGGGAACCCATGTCATGAAATCATTTAAAGAATTTTTAACAGAATCTGCAAAGACTTACAAATTTAAAGTCCGCGTAGCAGGCGAATTACCGGAAGGTTTTGCAGAACGTATGAAGTCTAACTTATCTAAGTACGAAGTAGTAAAACTTAGCGCAGGTAAAACTACACCTATCAGCGAAAGACCATTAGACTTTCCAAAATTACAAAATATGGAAGTTACGCACTACGATGTAGAATTAAAGTATCCTGCAACCAGTCAAGTACTTGCACAATACCTAGTTGACAATTGCAGTATTACACATGATCAACTTATTGTACGTGCAGAAGGCGAACCAATTGAAGTTCAGCAAGACGAAGCAAATAAAGATGAAAAGCCATATGAAGCACTTTTAGCAACCGAAGACATGGGCGGCGAAAGCGCACAGGAAGCAGTTGGTTCAGATCGTATTATGAGTTTGTTAAAGGAACTTGAAGTAGCCCGTAAAGAGCGCGAAATTGATCCTATGGCAGGAGCACCTAAAGGAGAAGTAGCGTGAATGATTTTAGAAAATTAATTAATCTAGTCGAAGATGCAGAAGCTGATGCGAAAAAGTTAAGAGACACGTTTGGATGGAACGACGACCAAGCTAAGGCAGCAGTAGATGCAGCAGCAGAAGTAGCACCAGAAGTAGATTCTAATGCACCAGCAAAACCAGTAGCACCGACTACTGATACTGCACCTGCACAACCAGCAGGAAATAATCCAGACGAAGCACCTGCAACTACAGCCACACCTGCAAAGCCAGTAGCACCAGCAGCTGATACTGCGCCAGAACAACCAGCAGGAAATAATCCAGATGAAGCAGATGCAACAACAGCAGCACCTACACAACCAGCAGGAAATAATCCAGATGAAGCACCTGCAACTACAGCAGAACCAGACACAAATACATCAGGTAGTCCAACTCCTATGTCAGCACAAGGTGGACGTCCAGCAGCACCTGCGCAGCCAGGTCAGCAAACTAGCGGATTGCCTGCTAAATTAGGACAAATTAAATCAGCTAACTTGATGAAAGATTATAATACCGGTGGCAAGAAGCCTATGGCACAAGTTAAAGATGTTCAAACTGCACTATCACGTTTAGGTCATGATCCAAACGGATTAGATGGAAAATATGGTCCTGGAACATTTAAAGCAGTACAAGAATTTCAAAAGGCAAACGGCCTAACCGTTGACGGACAAGTTGGTCCAAATACTATCAAGAAGATGATAGAAAAATTAGGCGGCGCAGCAGCACCGGCAGCAGATCCTGGAGTAGGAGCCGAAGTTCCAGCAGCACAGCAGCCAGCAGCACAATCTGGTGCAGGCGATGAAGCAGCAGCGCAAGCAGCAGTACAACAAGCAACTGCAACTGACGAAGCACGAATTACTCAGTTACTTGATAAATTAGCTGCACCTGAACAACAAAATGCAAGTATTGATTTTAGACATTTAATTGCTATTACTGAAGGTAAATTATTAGAAGCAAAGTTAGAACCAGCAGAAGTAGAAGAATTAAAATCATTAATTACTAAACACAAAGGCAATCCTAATTTTAATAAAGAATTATTGTCAAGAGCAGAAGCAGCAGTTGCAGCCTCAGGACCACAAACTGGTTCAGGAGCTCCGACACCGTCAACTTCGCCGAAGCCGTTAGATCAAGCTAAGACACCTAATAATAAAGTTGAACCAGTATCAGCAGCGCCGACTACAGGATCTGGAAATCCAACTCCTGCAAATGCAGATGCAGGCAAGCCGGCACAGCCAGACTTTGCAAAGCAAGCAAGAGATCAAGAAGCACTAAACAAAAAAGTACAAGCCGATGCAGATGCAAAAGCACTTGGTGCTTTTGGTGGAAGTCAAGACCCTACAGCAATGAGAGACATCAAAGTACCAGCACAGCCAAAGCCTGAACCAGAGCAAAAGGTATGGCGAGACGGCAGTGGTAATGTTATAAAATCAGGTGACGGTACTCCAGTAAGAGCACGTTCCGATAACCAAATATGGTGGGATCAGAACATGCAAGGAAAACCGTTTCCAGGTGACGCTCAAGCACAAAAGGCTATTGATGCACGTAAGGCACAAGGTGATAAAAACTGGAATTCAATTAGGAATTTATTCGGTGGCAATAAGACGAAACAAAACGCAAGCAAGGACTTTAGTATGAAAAACAATTTAACAGAGAATACAAACTTAGATGAGTGTGGTCCTATGCCTTCTATGCCTCAACAACAAGGTACTCCGGTATCAATGAATGTAACACTTAATGCAAGTGGCGAGCAACATGTACAAGAATTGCTTCGCATGATGCAATTGGCAGGTGCAAAGCAAGCTGCTCCAGTTGCAGATATGCACGTAGGTCCATCAAACGATCACGACGATATGATTCACATGATGCAATTAGCAAGCGAAGAAGCAGTTGAAGACACTTCAGAGTATGACGAAGTTGTTGCTGAATGGGATAATACTCCAGAAGAAGAATATAAAGATCACAACTATATGACACAAGACTTGTCAGGTGGTATTAATCGTTCTAAGAAAGCATATGCTAAAGCACAAGACGGTGACAATGCAATGGCAGTTGAAGCTATTAAATCAGACTTACGCAAAGCACTTGAAGAAGCGCTTGCTAAGAAAAACTAAAGCCCGTAAAGAGGCTAACTCAATAGCGTCTTCGGACGCTATTTTTTTGAGTAAATAGTAGTATGGCAAAAGCATTAGACGGCGTATTAATTAAGAAAGCAAATAAGAAGGAAACATTTACCGAGGCGCAGATTGCTGACCTCATGAAGTGTATGGATCCTCTTGATGGGTATATGTACTTTGCACGAAAGTTTGCTTACATACAACATCCAGTAAAAGGTAAGTTGTTATTTGATCCATTTGAATATCAAGAACGCTTGCTAAAAAGTTATCACAATTTCCGCTTTAACATCAACATGTTGCCTAGACAAACAGGCAAGACTACTTGTGCTGCTGTTTATCTAGCATGGTACGCAATGTTTAATCCGGATCAAACTATTCTTATTGCTGCACACAAGTATACAGGTGCGCAAGAGATTATGCAACGTATTCGTTATATTTACGAATTGTGTCCAGATCATATTAGAGCAGGTGTTACAAACTACAACAAAGGCTCAATTGAATTTGAAAATGGAAGTCGTATTGTTAGTGCTACTACAACTGGTAATACAGGACGTGGTATGTCTATATCACTACTATACTGTGACGAGTTTGCGTTTGTACAGCCTAACGTAGCTACAGACTTTTGGACTTCAATATCTCCTACACTAGCAACTGGTGGTCGTGCAATTCTTACAAGCACACCAAACAGTGACGAAGACACATTTGCTACTATTTGGAAACAAGCAGAAGATAAGTTTGATGAACACGGTAACGAACAAGAAGTAGGAATTAATGGTTTCCATAGTTTCCGTAGTTATTGGACAGAACATCCAGATCGCGACGAACAATGGAAACAAGAAGAACTTGGCCGCATTGGTGAAGAACGTTTCCGTCGTGAATATGATTGTGAATTCCTAGTATTTGACGAAACGCTAATTAGCAGTATTAAACTTGCTGTTATGGCAGGTGACACACCATTAGTTAATATGGGCCAAACACGTTGGTATAAAAAGCCAACTTCGGAATACACATATGCAGTAGCACTTGATCCTAGTATGGGAACAGGCGGCGATAATGCTGCTATACAAGTATTTGAATTACCAAGTTACGAACAAGTTGCAGAGTGGCAACATAATCAGACTGCTATTCCCGGGCAGATAAGAGTGCTTGCAGATATCTGTAAGTATCTTGCGCAGGAAACAGGAAACCAGAACGGAATTTACTGGAGTGTTGAAAACAACGGTATCGGCGAAGCAGCACTTCTCGTTATAAACGATTTCGGTGAAGAGAATATTCCAGGTCTATTTGTGAGCGAACCAATTAGAAAAGGACACGTCAGGAAATTCCGTAAAGGTTTCAATACTACGCACGGCAGCAAAATTACTGCCTGTAGTAGACTTAAAACTATGCTTGAAAATGATAAAATGATTATACACAGTAAGCCATTTATATCAGAGCTTAAAAACTATGTAGCAACAGGATCTAGTTACCAAGCAAAACTAGGCCAGTCAGATGATTTAATAAGTGCTACATTACTTGCATTAAGAATGATGGCAGTATTAAAAGATTGGGATCCAAGAATCTACAATACATTTACGCAAGCCGAAAATATAGAAGATTACGAAGCACCAATGCCGATCTTCATTAGCACAAACTATTGATAAATATATTATAATGAAAAATTTAGATCTAATAGCAGAAGAACTTTTTAATAAGATACGTGGACGTTTTCCAAGTGTTACCTTAGGTGATGCTGAAGGCAAAGTTACCAACGTTCCTACAGATGCACGATTCTTTGATTTTGATTACAAAGAAGGTGATATAAACTTAGGAAAAGTAAGTGTAAGTTTAGGCGAAAACAGCGTCGAAATTATGTACAGTGATAGTTTTGTATCAGAACAAGATGACGTTACAAAAGAGAATTGGTACAATTTCTTAAAGGAAATGAGACAGTTTAGCAAGAAACGATTAATGACATTTGATACACGTAACATCAACAAGTCTAATCTTGACAAAAGAGATTATAAATTTTTAGCACAAAATCGCGGAGAAGAAACAATGAGTGAATCAAAGATGTACGGAACGAACCGTGTAAGCTATCAAAAGGTAGATGGCGCAAGGCTAGTTGTTAAGCACACTGAAAGCGTTAACACAGAAATTGCAGGCGGACGCACACGCAGCATTGGAAAGATATACATTGAGAGCGCAGACGGCGAACGATTCATGTATCCATTCAAACACCTAAGTGGTGCAAGAGCAATGGCACGTCACGTTGCAGAAGGTGGCAAACCATTTGATGAGTTTGGTACACATATTGTTAGTCTAAGTGAAGAAATGAACAAACTCCGCAAGTTCAAGAATTACATGGGCCGCAGTGCTGTAATGGCAGAAAGTTTAGCTGGATACACTGACGTTGTAAATGACCGTATTAAATCAGTTAAAAAGACAATTGAAAGCCTTCAGAAGCCTAGCTATTATGCAGAAGCAATTGGTTCATTTGAAGCAGCAGTAATGGAAGATGTTCCTGCAGATGTAAAAGAAAATTGGATCGACCAGTTAACTATTAAACAGTTTAATGAAGAATTATCAGATGTGTTCCCATACATTTACAAATTAGTAAGTGAAGCAACTAAAGCTAAAGAGCTAACTGCTGCTGATTTACTAGGTGAAGAAGACGGCGGCATTTATCAAGACGGTATGGAAATTCCACAAGATGTTGATGGCGCAAGCGCACCTGCAACAAGTCCTCGTCCAAAAGCTCGTCCGTCAGATTTAGGTAACACACAACCTGCTGATTCATATGTAGTTAAGCCAGGTGACACAATTTGGTCAATCGCTGATAGATTTGCTGATAGCAACTATGACGGTGATACTAAAGCGGGTGCAAAAGATATTTTAGAATTAAACGGCATCACTGATCCAAGATCATTAAAGCCGGGTCAGAAACTAGAAATTGGTTACTTCATGGGCGATATGCAAAGTGGCGGAACACGTGGCTTACCTCCAGGTGGTTTTAAAAGCTATGAATCACAACTAGAAGATAGTTTTGATGAGCTAATGGGTCAGTTTGCTGAATCTAAGGATAGCGAAGTTGAAGAAGAAAAGGCTGTGGAAGAACAAAAGACTCCAGTTACTGAATTTGTTCTTAGTATGTTTGATCGTGAAACTGGACAGTTTCCAAAAGGTGAAACAGCAATATTAACAGCAGTAGAAAAAGACTATGGCGAACAGTATATTACTCCAGCGAAGGCATTCATCGAAGCAATCAATGCAAAGTATGAAGAATTAAATGTTCAAAGCAATCCGATAGTTGACGATTTTGGATTTGAAGAGACAGGAACCGTAATGGAACCAACAGTTGAACAAGACGAGGAAATAGACGAGGGCGGTATCGATGATGTGCGTGTTAATTATCGACCTGGTCGTGACCCGGAGCGTGATGCTAGTTATAGACGTCCTAGTTATTCAAATAACGGTACATACAATGATGATTATAAAAACGAGTTTGACGAATTAGAAGCACTTATGGGCATGACTTCGTTTAGTAGTGAACAAGAGATGCGTAGAAATTTGTTAGCTAAAAAATATGGTATTAGACGCCCGTCAGATTTAGCAGCAAAACGTAAAGAGTTTAATGCAGACTTAGCAACAAGAAATCAAAAACGTTGGAAAGATCAAGACGCTAGAAATGCTCGAGCAGAAAAAGAGCATAGAGCAGAAATGATGAAACTTGCTCCTCAGTTTTTTAATCCAGATGGTACACCAAATATCAATGCATGGAAAGCAGCAGGATCACCTACACCATCCGAGTTGATGAAGGGCAAGAAAGCAGGCGCAGAGAAAGATGACGGGAAAGGATTTAGCTTGCCACGTCAAACTAGACGCCAAGGCAATACAGGTAGTACGTATGATGATGCACCACTAAGAGCTCTAAGAAGAGAATCGGAAGACTTAACAAGTATTAAAAAATTAGCTGGACTATAAAAAGGCATAAATAATTTACTAGGTTGAAATACCTAGTTGATTTTCTAAGTTTTTTCAAGAAAAGACTTGACACTTTGTATAGTTTGCAGTATACTTAATACTGTGCTATACACTTAAAGGCACTAGTAGCAATAACGCTACTGCACATAGGCATAACATTTTAGGAGGCATATACTATGGCATCATTAGCAGAAATCCGAGCAAAGCTCAAAGAACAAGAAGCCCGCACAGGCGGCAACGGACAATCGTCCGGCGGCGACAACGCAATTTACCCATTTTGGAATATTAAAGAAGGCGAATCAGCAACGATGCGTTTCCTTCCAGATGGCGATACTGAAAACACTTTCTTCTGGAAAGAGCGTTTGATTATCAAACTTCCATTTGCAGGTATTAAAGGTGAAACTGATTCACGCCCTGTACAAGTACAAGTTCCATGTATGGAAATGTACGGAGAGTCTTGCCCAATCCTTTCAGAAGTACGTGGTTGGTTTAAAGATCCTTCATTGGAAGATATGGGTCGTAAGTACTGGAAAAAGCGTTCATACATTTTCCAAGGTTTTGTAACTGACAATCCGTTACAAGAAGAAAAGCCAGAGAATCCAATTCGTCGATTCATTATTGGTCCTCAAGTATTCCAGATCATCAAAGCAGCTTTGATGGATCCAGATATGGAAGAATTGCCAACAGATTACACTGCTGGTGTTGACTTCCGTCTTAACAAGACATCTAAAGGTGGCTACGCAGACTACGGCACAAGCAATTGGGCACGTCGTGAGCGTCCACTGAGTGATGCAGAAATGCAAGCAATTAACACACATGGCTTGTACAACATGAATGACTTCCTTCCTAAGAAGCCAGATGAAGTTGCACTTAAAGTGATCAAAGAAATGTTTGAAGCGTCAGTAGACGGTGAAGCATATGATGCAGATCGCTGGAGTCAATACTTCCGTCCAAGCGGTATGGCAGCTCGTACTGGTGATCCGCAAGTAGCAGCAAGCGCAGGCGCAACTGCTGTGAGTCAAAGTGCTCCAGTAGCACAAGCAGCACCTGCTCCAGCAGTAGAAGATGACGTTCCTTTTAAGTCTAACGAAGAAGTAGCGGCAGAATCTGCTCCAGCAGCAGCACCAGCAGCCGGCGGCGCACAAGACATTCTAGCAATGATCCGCGCACGTCAAGGTCAGTAAAAACAACGCTGTAGGCTTGTATTTTTAAAAACAAGTCTACAGCCTTTGCCGCTTTTTATATTAGGAGAAAACATGGCTAAATCATTTGACGTTAGCAAGTTTCGTAAGGACTTGACTAAAAGTATCTCAGGCGTGAGTGCTGGATTTAACGATCCTACTGATTGGATTTCAACAGGATCATACGCATTAAACTTTCTTATCAGTGGCGACTTTCACAAAGGTGTTCCGCTAGGTAAGGTAACTGTGTTTGCAGGTGAATCAGGAGCAGGTAAGAGTTATTTCTGTTCAGGAAACATTATCAAACACGCACAAGATCAAGGTATCTTTGTAGTTCTAATTGACTCAGAGAATGCACTTGATGAAACTTGGTTGCATGCACTAGGTGTGCAAACAGGCGAAGATAAATTGCTTAAACTTAATATGGCAATGATTGATGATGTAGCGAAAACTATCTCAACTTTCATGACAGATTACAAAGCAATGGCTGAAGAAGATCGTCCTAAAGTATTGTTTGTAATTGACTCACTTGGTATGCTGTTAACGCCTACTGACGTTGATCAGTTCCAAAAGGGTGATATGAAGGGTGATATGGGCCGTAAGCCTAAAGCACTAACTTCATTAGTCCGCAATACTGTAAACATGATTGGTAGCTACAATGTAGGCTTAGTTTGTACTAACCACACATATGCTTCACAAGATATGTTTGATCCAGACGATAAGATCAGCGGCGGCTCAGGCTTTATCTATGCATCAAGTATTGTTGTTGCAATGAAGAAGATGAAGTTGAAAGAAGATGAAGACGGCAATAAGATCTCAGAAGTAATGGGCATCCGTGCTGGTTGTAAAGTAATGAAGACACGCTATGCAAAACCGTTCGAAGGTGTGCAGGTTAAGATTCCTTATGAAACTGGTATGAATCCTTATTCAGGTCTAGTTGAATTGTTTGAGAAGAAAGGCTTGTTAGAAAAGCAAGGCAATCGACTCAAGTACGTTGACTTAGCAGGCGTTGAACATCTTGATTATCGTAAGCAATGGATCGGTCCTAAATTGGACATGATTATGTCAGAGTACAATGAAAAAACAGCAGCAGTGGTAAATACCGACGATGTTGTAGAAAATGATACAACTGATTTAATCGAAGAAACTTACGAGGAATAATCCATGGATGAAAGTCAAATTGTAGAAGTGTGGACTTTATTTAAAGAGTACATTGATAAAAAGAATCAAGAACTTGCAGCCGAGCGGTTCGTTGATTTGTTAGCTGACTACGGTGTAGCAGATGATACACTAACTAGTACGCTAGGTTCAGATGCAGTACTAGACGGTGCAATTAATTACTTCTTAGACATTGATGAAGAAAATTACGAACAAGATGATCCATGGGAAGATGAGGACTAATAATGGGCTGGTATTCAGACGTATCGCGTGACATTTCTAAAATTCCTGATGCAGTAGCGCATTATGAAAACGAATTGTTATCTGCAAAACAAGAGGTAAAACTCAAAGGTAATGTAGAACGTGCGGCGGCTGAAATGCCAGGCATTGTTGAACAACGCTTTAATCAACTTCAAGAGATTGAAGCTATCCTCAACTATTTAAATATCGAGCTACGTAGGTTGCGTAGCTCGTATTTTAAAAAATATCTTGAAAACTATCAACGTGCTTTGTCAAGTCGTGACGTAGAACGTTATGTCGATGGCGAAGCAGATGTTGTTGACTATGAAAAGATTATTAACGAATTTGCACTAATGCGCAACAAGTGGTTAGGCGTTCTTAAAGCACTTGATCAAAAGCAATGGCAGATTACAAACGTAGTTAAACTACGTGTAGCAGGAATGGAAGACGCAAGTCTGTGATCAAGAGTTTTATTATTCGCTTAGAAGAAAACAAACATTCTTGTCAAATGGCAGAAGAATGTTTGCTTCAAGCTGTAAAATATGGACTTCGCCCTGAATATTTTAAAGCAATAAACGGCAATGATGCAGAGTTTCATTACAAGAACACAAATATAAAAAAACACGGAAAATTTAAAAAAGATAGACTAGGTGTAGTTGGATGTTTTTTTAGCCATTACTATCTTTGGCAAAAGTGTATAGAGTTAAATGAACCTATTGTTATTCTAGAACATGACGGTTACTTAATACGACCGATTGATCCGCTATTATTAGATCAGTTTGATGATGTACTAAAATTAGATAGACTGGATCCGTATAGCAGAACTTATAATAGTGATTTAGATTTAGAAAAAGATCTAAAAGTAACTGTAGAAGATTATACTAATAATCCTATAAAGGTAGTAAAATACGGATTAAGAGATTATTTTAAAGGTGCATACTCTTATATAATAAAGCCTCACGCTGCTAAAAAACTTATTAATTTTATTAATGTAAACGGTCATCGTCCTGCAGATCAACAAATTAATTCAAGGATAGTTAATCTTAAGACTACAGTGCCGACTATAGCAAGATTGCATCCATTTTATGCAGAAGGTAACAATATCAGTACTGCAAGTTTAACAGCAAACCCGGGGTTATTATAATGTGGAGTTTACCAACTAGAGGTCGTCCTCACAACTTAAAAAGATTTATAGAAGCATATATTGCAACTAAAGGCAGTAGCAAAGTCTACGTTAGATTAGACGACGATGATCCTAAGTTAGAAGAATATCTTGCGTTAGATTATCCTAATACATTTGAAGTAGTTGTTGGTCCTAGGGAAGGACTTAAAGCAGCAATGGAAGAAATGTTTCATAAGTATCCTAACGAAGATTGGTACGGATTAGGAGCAGATGATATTGTTCCTCGTACTAACTACTGGGACAAACAGCTTGTTGAAGAAGCAGGCTTACGTAAAATTGCCCATCCTGATGACTTAGGTAAACAGAAAAAGAAACATTTGCCCACACATCCTGTTTGTGGCGGAGATTTAGTAAGAGCAGTTGGTTGGTTTGGGCATCCTGCTACTAAACATTTTTTCTTAGATGACAGCTGGCAATACATCGGCGAAGGATTAAATTGTATTGTATTACGTGAAGATATTGTAGTTGAACACGTACACTGGTCAACAGGAAAAACATCTTTAGATGAAACTTATAACCAAGTTAATTCTAATATGGAAACTGATCGAAAGTTATACAAAGATTGGATTTCTAATCACGGTGATAAATTAATTAAAACTTTGTTAAATGATAATTTTTAATACTAAAAAATTAAACAAAGGAAAAATTTTAGAAGGTTGGGCAAAAGGATTTAGCCCGGATACATTAATGACCTCTAATAGATATACTTCTGCTAATATAGATGTATATGTGCAGTTTAACATTTATAACCCTTATCTTAATAATAAACTTAACCCTATCTATAAATTTATACTGGATTCTAACAAACCTTTTTTAGTATGCGAAGAGGGTGCGGTAAGACAACTGCCAAATTATAAACGTTGGGGCTGGACCAGTTATAAAAACGGCATTGGTAATTTTAACAATAACAATGTAGATGATTATCGCTGGAACAAAATACAAAAAGATACAGGCATATCTTTTGCTGACTGGAATAGTCCTGGAGACAGTATTCTTATAATGGGACAATTAGAGAAAGACAGTGCATTAATAGAAATGTATAATGCAGGATACAATTCGTTCGATAGTTATATAATTGAGCAAATTAAAATTATTAGACGGTATACTGACAGACCTATTGTAGTTAGACCTCATCCGGTTGGTGCAAAAACTTTTTATGCGTTAGAAGAGAATTTAAACAATGCATATAAAAATATAAGTGTTAGTAAAAATTATAATTCTACGACTACATTAAATGGCGGCAAAGGATTAGAAGAAGATCTAAATAATGCATATTGTGTTGTTACCTATAGCAGTAATAGTGCAGTTGAAGCAGTTGAAAAAGGAATCCCTATTTTTACATTAAGTTCTACCTCAAGTGCATATGATATAGGACACAAGGATTTATCGAAAATTGAATCCCTGGATTATAATATTGACATAAGTACTTGGTGTAATAAAATTGCATACACAATTTGGAATAATGAAGAAATTACAAACGGCTTGATGTGGAGTCATTTAAAGGAAGTATTATGAATTTACCAACACATTTAGGAGGCCATTGCGGCATAACTCACATCGATAAAAACATTTTAGAGTATTTTAAAAAAGCTGGTGCTACATCTTATTTAGATATTGGTTGCGGTCCAGGAGGCATGCTTGACGAAGCGTTATCGTTGGGATATGATGTGCAAGGAGTAGATGGAGACTTTAAAGTTGAAAGAAAAAATCCAAATAAAGTTTGCATACACGATTATACAAACGGCCCTTTGACATTTGATAAAAGTTTCGATTTAGTTTGGAGTTGTGAGTTTGTTGAGCATGTGGAAGAAAAATATCTAGATAATTTTATGCAAACTTTTTCTTCAGGAAAAACTGTTTGCATGACATTTGCTCCTCCTAATACTCCAGGGCATCATCATGTAAACTGCAATACGGAAGAATACTGGATAGCAATATTTGAAAAATACGGATTTACTTTTAATCAAAGACTAACAAAAGAACTTAGAAAAAAGAGTTCAATGAAACGTAAATTTTTTAAAAAATACGGATTGGTTTTTAAAAAATGAAACTTGTAGAAAATAATTTTCATAAAAAATAATTTATATAAACTACGCATATAAATATCTACATGAACAATGTAGTATTAGTCACAGGAGGGTTTGACCCTTTACATAGCGGGCACCTTGCCTACTTCAAAGCAGCAAAAGCACTAGGCGATCGTTTAGTAGTTGGATTAAATTCCGATAATTGGCTTACTCAAAAGAAGGGTCGTCCTTTTATGCCTTGGCAAGAACGTGCTGCCATTGTTGGCAATTTGTCAATGGTAGACGAAGTAATTGCATTTGACGATAGTGACGGAACAGCATCAAATGCAATTGAACAAGTGTTAAGAGACCGAGACTACGATCCTGATCTACGAGTTATATTTGCTAACGGTGGCGATCGCAAGCAAGGTAATGTTCCTGAAGAGCGCCATTACTATGACGAAGGCCAAGTTAGTTTTGCTTACGGAGTAGGCGGCCAGGATAAGAAAAATTCAAGTAGTTGGATTCTTAAAGAATGGGGCCAACCTACTACAGAACGTGCATGGGGCAGATACACTGTGCTAGACAAAGGCGATGGTTGGCAAGTTAAACAACTTGAATTTGACGCAGGCAAAGCACTAAGCGACCAACGCCATTCTAAACGCTCAGAGCACTGGCATGTTGTTGAAGGTATTATACGTATGGATTTAGAGTACCAAAATGGAGATACTAAATCTAAAACATACTATCCCGGAAGCAGTATTGATATTCCTCATAGAACATGGCACAAGGCAACTAACATAGGCGATGTAACTGCTAGAGTTGTAGAAGTTTGGATGGGTGTAACACTCACAGAAGATGATATAGAGAGAAGAGATTAATGGAACCTTTAAAGATTTTCGTAGGCTGGGACAGCAGAGAAGATATAGCATACCAAACCTGCAAGTACAGTTTACTTGAGACTGCAAGTGTTCCTATTGAAGTTATTCCGTTAAAACAAAAAGAGTTACGTGAAAGAAATCGTATATATTGGAGAGACGAAGATAAACTAGCTAGCACGGAATTTACATTTACACGATTCCTTGTACCTGAGATGATGGGATTTAATGGATGGGCATTGTTTATTGATTGTGACTTTGTGGCATTAGAAGACGTTAAAAAATTATTTGCCCAACGCAATGATAAGTTTGCTGTAATGTGTGCGCATCACGACTACACTCCTAAAGAAGGAGTTAAAATGGATGGGCAAAAGCAAACAGTATATCCACGTAAAAATTGGTCAAGTATGATGTTAATCAATTGTTCACATCCTAGCAATAGTGTACTTACTAAAGAATTTGTTAATGATCCAAAGATAGATGGCAAGTATTTGCATAGATTTAGTTGGTTAAAAGATAGCGAAATAGGTAGTTTAAGCCACGAATGGAATTGGTTAGTAGGCTGGTATAAAGAACCTAAAGACGGCAAGCCAAAGTTCTTACACTACACAGAAGGTGGTCCTTGGTTTAAAGAATATTATGATTGTGAATATGCAAGTGAATATTATCGTGCCGAAAGACAATACCTATTAAAAGAAGAACATAATACAGCAGTAAAATTAGTAAATGAACGTACAGGTACTAAAACAGTTATGGATTTAACGTTGCCTGATCATTTAAAAGAACCAATCAAAGCATTAGCATATTCAACAATTGATCCCACTGGTCAATATTACGGATACACAGAGGAACAGGCAATGGCAATTATCCAAAACAAATTTCAAGAAAGTAAGACACATAAAGTTGCTGCAATATTTAACGATGATTTAAATTACAATAATAAATCTTATGTATACGATGAATATTTAGAAGCGTTAAGCATTGGTGTTAACGGAAAATTAAGTACATGGGAGGCTGAACAAAATACATCGTCACCATTGATTATTAGAGGTGTTGGTAAAAGCAGCAGAGAAGCAGTAGTCCATTGCTGGAATACTGGTAGAGATTTTTATGCCATTGATACTGGATACTTTGGAAACAGTAAAAGCAAATCAAAAGGTTGGCACAGAGTTACAAAGAATAACTTACAAAATCTAGGACCTATTATTGAACGCCCGCACGATAGATTGCTTAGTTGGAAATATAAGAAGTTTAGAGATGGCAAGAAAATTTTATTAGTTCCGCCAAGTGACAAAGTAATGAAATTATTTAATCAACCTAGTCCAGAAGAATGGATTCAATCTGTAACTGAACAGTTAAAACAATATACTGATCGACCAATTGAAGTTAGACTTAAACCGGTGCGTACAGATCGAATTGCAAATAATTCTTTAGAAGCAGCTCTTGATCAAAATGTTCATTGCTTAATTACATACAATAGTATTGCAGCACTAGAAGCACTAATGGTAGGAAAGCCTGCTATTACACTAGGACCTAATTGTGCGTCTATGGTATGCAATACTAGTCTAGCTGATGTTGAAAAATTGCATATTCCAGATAAAGATGAAATGACTGCATTAATGGCACATCTTAGCTATTGTCAATTTAGTCGAGCTGAGATGATGAACGGGTATGCTTGGAGCATAGTCAATGAAGGTCGTTAGTTATTACAATGTAATTCCTGCTAAAAACAAAAGCGAAGAAAAATTTAATATCTTAAAAAAATTTACACAAGGTGTAAATGCAGCAGGCGATACAGGAATATTACATCGGGGATTTAATTTACAGCATTGTGATGTAGGCATGATACAAGGTTGGCAGCACGAGCACGGAAAAAATTTACCTCACTTACAATTAAGACAGCGTGTAATTGATCGCACTGACAATACACACGTATGTACTGCTGATTCTAATTTATTTCTTTACGCTAATAATCAAAACAACCACCATTATTTAAGATACAGTTTTGATGGAGTGTTTCCTAATACAGGAAACTATTTTGATGATAGTATAGACTCTAGTCGTTGGCAACAAATATCTAAAGACTTAAACATCAAAATAGAAGATACAAAAGTTAGCGGTAGGCATATTCTTATTTGTGCTCAACGCAACGGCGGATGGAGCATGGGTAAGGTAAATTTAGATACATGGCTTTTAGATACTTGTAAGAAAATACGAGTGCATTCTGACAGACCTATTATTGTAAGATTGCATCCTAGTGATAATCAAACTAATAGAAGATCTCCTCAAATACAGCGATTATTAAATCAAATTAAACATGTTACCGTAAGCCCTATTAACCGAACAATAGTAGAAGATTTACAAAATTGTCATGCTGTTGTTAATCATAATAGCAGTAGCATTGTTGGACCTATTATTATGGGATACAGCGCATTTATTACAGACGCTACTAAAAGTCAATGTGCCGAAGTAGCACATCTTGGATTTGAGAAGTTAGAATCACCACAACAGTTTGACAGACAGCATTGGCTAGAACGTATTAGTATGTTTCATTGGAAGTTCAGTGAACTAGAAGACGGCAGTGCCTGGCGTCATATGAGGCAGTACGTTAATTCCTAACAACTGCCCAAATGTGCTTTGACGGAGTAGTAACCATTTCGACGTCTATTCCAGATTCTTTAATTTCATTAATTACTTGCCGAACTCCGGGAATCTTGCAATCGTCAAACACAATAATTTTACTGTCTTTAACTTTACTATAATCGTGCTTTACAGTTTCGTAACTATGACCACCGTCAATATATACAAAATCAAATATAGTAGTTTCTAAGGTATCAGTTGTAAATCCTTTAAACAATTTAATATCTATATTTTGATGTTTTCGTTTAACTTTATCAAAAGTAATATTTGCAGTAGTTAATTTTACAGGTGCTTTACCATTGCGTTCGCCTTTGTGGAATTCAACATTATCTATTCCAAAGTCAAATACATCATATCCATGGTACGTTAGTTTTTCAACTCTAGGAGCAAAGAAATTAATAAATTGTTTTGCAGTACCTCCCTTGTGCGTTCCGATCTCTCCAATGAATTCACACTTAGCATTGCCTATAATGCTTTCCATTACTTTAAATAAAATTGGCTTCACTTATTACTCCAGTAGTCTTCAGTTCTATTTACCATGATGTCTTTTGACCGACTACGACCTTCTTCTTTACGAACACCCTTCATATGGTCCATCCACTTGCCTAGTGGACCATTAATTAACGGATGTCCGCCTCCACCAGTCTTTGCTTCTTTAAGATACATTTCTGCACTGTAATCATGCGATGGAAATTCACTATACTTCTTTAGTAGCTCACCGAACACATAACTGTCGTGCCATTCTTCTAAGGTAAAGATACCGTTCTCAGCATCTTCGTACATACGCTCAAAGTCTTCTAAGAAACTATGACACACAGGATGATTTAGATTCATACCGTAGAACCCACACTCCGGCCAAGTCTGAGATCCTTTACCTCTACCAACATATGTAATATAAGCATTGCTAGGAAGTAGATCTTTAAACTCTTCGTAACTCCAAGGACTGTGGATAAAGCTATCTGCATCCATCCATACACACCATCCTTTGCTACGTTCACAAGCGTCATACACTGCATATGTCTTATTAGCAAAGCGTACAGCGTTCCATTTAAATTCTTTGTTCCAATCTCTAGGACGCCTTGCTTTAATATCATCCGGCGGAATACCGTTTGCCTTGGGTACATCTTTCCAGCGTTCTTTAAAAGCATTTAATTTTGGAAGTGCTGTTCGGGCATCAAGTATTTCAATACGACTTGGATCGGGATTAATTGGTTTACAATCTTCTGCATACACTAATAATTTAATACGTTTGTCAACCTTTGCTGCAAAACTATCTAAAAATCTTTGTCCATATGTTGTTAACCCTGCTGGGTGAAATGTTGTTACCACAGTTATTGCTGACATTGTGTTCCTCGTGTAAATATGCTATATGGTATTTAACAGATGAAATTTAGTTTATGGACACAATATGGCGCACTTAATAGCAAACCTGTCTTTGATGCTTTTCGAGAGGGTTGTCGCGCCCTTGGTTTTAGCACTGACGATAATAGCAATGACTCCGACGTTGATG
>Ga0233450_10000120_pt1 | contig 88074 bp, 73 predicted proteins | sample 011ome_30_FD_189956 | JGI IMG/M metagenome (GOLD analysis project Ga0233450, IMG submission 189956) | Coastal salt marsh microbial communities from the Groves Creek Marsh, Skidaway Island, Georgia - 011501CT (spades assembly) | ecosystem: Environmental > Aquatic > Marine > Intertidal zone >... | reverse complement strand
GTCGAACACCAGCAATTGCGGGCCGATCAGCCCCATGACGGTCGGCGATGTTTCCGCCCCCAGCGTGAACGCATTGACGACGATCAGGGCCATGATCGACTTCTGAAACGTCCGGTGATCAACCAGCCGGCGAACGCGGGCCCGGACACCTGAATCCGGTTCAAGGCCGGGGCCTGGGGCAGACCCTGAATCGCTGGATGACAAAGGCGTTCTCCGTGTTTCTGAAAAGGCTTTTTATCGGAATCTGACAGGGAATGACAACGGTTAGCGTGCCCATCAGATAGGACGAAAATCCTGCTTGACGATGTTCCTTTTCCTGATTAGAACAAAACAAGAACATTTGTTCTCGCACAACATTGGAACAGACGATGCCGAGGCCCTTCGGAAGCGCCAGGAACCGCTCCCTTCCCCCGCAAAAACGGGGAGGAAACGGTCGGATTCCGGCCGATCCTCCGGCCAATCCTCCTGCCGGTCTTCAGAACAGTCCCTGCATCGGACATCCAACCAGTCACCCGGTCGGCACCCCGACACCTCTGGAACAGCTGAAGGCACAGATCCGGCAGCTTGAAGGATTTGGCGGGACGCTGACCGGGACCAGGCAACAGGTCCTGCCCTTCGGCGTGGATGCGATAGACAATCACCTGCCCGGCGGCGGATTGCTGCGGGGCGCGCTGCACGAAATTTTCGCGGACGATGCCGGTATCGCCACGGCATTCTGCGCCCTGCTCGCAGGCCGTCTGGCGGGCGATGCCGGAGACCACACGATCCTCTGGTGCGAACGCCCCTGGACGCTGGATGCCGGCGCCCTGTACGGCCCTGCCCTGCTGCAGTTCGGTATCGATCCGGCACGCATGATTCTGGTCCGCCCCCGCCGCGATGCCGATGCGCTCTGGGCGATGGAAGAGGGCCTGCGCTGCGGCCGGATCGCCGCCGTTGTCGGGGAAATAACGGACATGTCCCTCACTGCCAGCCGGCGGCTGCAGCTTGCCGCCGAGGAAACCGGCGTCACCGCCCTGATGCTGCGCCCGAAAACGGACAAGCCCGCCCCCAGCGCTGCGGTCACGCGCTGGCGGCTGGACGCGGTGGAACACGAAACCGGAGATACGCGCGCCGGCCGGATCACGGAACGGGCGAACGACAACGACAGGAAGCTATACGGCCCTCCGGGCCTCGAATCTGACGGCCCTCCGGGCCTGAACGCCGCGCGGTGGCGCGCGGAACTTTTCCGCTGCCGTGGCGGCGTTGCTGCGAACTGGATGATGGAGTGGAACGATGAAACGGGTAATTTCTCTCTGGCTGCCGAAATTTGCGACCGACCGCCTGTGCCGTCTGCGGCAAGACTGGCTGGATAGCCCGCTGGCGCTGGTCGATGACGCCGGCGGAAAACTGGTCCTCCATGCCGTCAACACAGTCGCCGAGCAGGCCGGCATCCGCACAGGCATGACCCTTTCCGATGCCCGGGCGATCCTGCCCGACCTGCAGACCAGCGAAGCCGATGTCGAAGCGGAAAACCGGGCGCTGACCCGGCTCAGCGACTGGTGCGGCCGGTTCACCCCATGGACGGCGCCGGACGAAGACGGCAGCGGCCATGCTTTCGGCGGCGCAGGCTCGGTATGGCTCGACGTCACCGGCTGCGCCCATCTGTTCGGCGGCGAAGACGCCCTGATGCGCGACATTATCAACCGCCTGGATGCCATCGGCTTTACCGCCTATGCCGCGATTGCCGACACGCCCGGCGCCGCCTGGGCCGCTGTCCGCTACACTGCCTACAAGCGCAAACGGTGGACAAGCATTTCCAGGGGCCGGGCACGCGACGCGATCGCCGGCATGCCGGTTGCCGGCCTCCGCCTCGCCCCGGCAACAGTCGCCGGACTTCAGGCCGTAGGGCTGCGGCGCATCGGCGACCTCATGCCGGTCCCGCGCACCGCCCTTGTCGACCGTTTCAGCAGCGAGGTTGCCGACCGTCTCGACCAGGCCCTGGGCGACCGGCCGGAGCCGGTCTCGCCGCTGGCCGTGTCCAGCCCGTGGTATGCCCGGCGGACCTTCGCGGAACCCATCGGCCGCACCGAAGATATCGCCGGCGCTGTGCGGGAACTTGCCCGCGACCTTGCCGCCACGCTGGAGGCCGACGGGATCGGCGCGCGCCGCCTGACTCTCGCTTTCTATCATCCCGACGGCACGATAGCCCGGCTTGAGGCCGGCACCAGCCGCGCCAGCCGGAATGCCGGGCACCTTGCCCGCCTGTTCACCGCCAAGCTCGACCGTATCGAGGCGGCTTTCGGGATCGACGCCATCACCCTGACCGCCAGCACCAGCGAGAAACTCTCGCCCCGGCAGGCAGCCCTCGACAGACGCGGCGAACAGGACGATGCCGGCGTCGCCGAACTGGCCGACAGGCTCAGCAACCGTCTCGGCGGCGAAAACGTCGTGCAGATGACCCTGCAGGAAAGCCACATCCCCGAACGCGCCATCATGACCACCCCCGCCACCGCACGAACCCGTCCGGTACCGGCTGCGCCCTGGCGTGCCGCGACTTCCCTGAAGCGGCCGCTCCCCCGGCCCCGCCCTCTTCGGCTCCTCCCCCGGCCCGAAGAGGTTGAGGCCGTCGCACCGGTGCCGGACGACCCACCCGTCATGTTCCGCTGGCGCAAGCAGGTGTTCCGGATCGAACACGCCGACGGGCCGGAACGTATCGCCCCCGAATGGTGGCATGACGGGCTCTGCCAGACCGACAGCGAACGGGACGAAGGGGCGGATACTCCCGGAAGCGGGGGAAGCGACATTACACAGGCCGCGGCCAATGCCTCCATCCAGGACAACATCCGGGACTATTACCGCGTCGAAGACCGCCGCGGCCGCCGTTTCTGGGTGTATCGCGAAGGCGTCTACAGACCCGGCGCGCAACCCCACTGGTACGTCCATGGCGTATTCGGATGAACGAAGACATCAACAGGAGAACAGACATGAAAACGACCAATCCCGAATCCGAAGCAGGTCTTTATTTTTTCACCATATACACGCATCGGCAGGAGACCCGCCTGGGCAGGATTACCAGACGGGGCATGCGGCCGAACGCCCTGGGGCGGACGGCAGAAGCGCATTGGCACAACCTGTCGCGGATATTCCCCAATATCAGGCTCGATGCCTTTACCCTGATGCCCGACCGCATTCACGGGATCATCGAGATCGAGGAAGGCGCCCCGCACGGCATCGCCACCATCCTGCGCACCTACAAATCGTTTTCAGCCCGCGAGATCAACAAAATGCAGCAGACCCCCGGGAACATGATCTGGCAGCAGGCGCATGACGAATGCGGTCTGCATGACACAGCCGCGCTGGAAGAAACACAGGCCCTGCTCACGGCCGCCCCCGCACGCCGGCAGGACGACCGCCGCCAGCGGTCGAACCCGGTTCCCCGCCCGAAAACCGGATACTCCCTGAACTGGCTTCGGCCGTCCTTCCTTGCCGCTGAATTTTAAACCCGGAAAAACCCCGAAGCCGACACGGTGTTTTTCCACCCCACCCGGATCCTCCGCTCAACAAATACATGTCTCTTTATGCAGAACTTGAAGTCACCACTAATTTCTCCTTTCTGCGAAGTGCCTCGCACCCGGCGGAGATGGCGAAAACGGCGGCGGCGCTTGGCCTGGCAGCAGTGGCGGTGGCGGATCGCAACACTCTGGCAGGCGTGGTCCGCGCCCACCAGGCGGCGAAGCAGGCGGGGATAAAGCTTGTCGTCGGCGCCCGGCTCGACCTGCGGGATGCGCCGTCGCTGCTGTGCTTCCCGACCGACCGGGCGGCCTATGGGCGGCTGTCCAGGCTGATCACCCTGGGGCGCCGGCGGGCGGCCAAGGGCGATTGCGAAATTTACCTCGAAGACGTGTATGCCCATTCCGGCGGCCAGGTTTTTATCTCCCTCCCGCCCCGGGAAATGGAACGGGACCCCGACCCCGCCTACATCACCCACCTGCATCGCCTGCGCGAAGTCCTCGGGCGCGATGTCTGGATCGCCGCCCGCTGCCGCTATCACGGCGACGATACGGCGCGGCTCTGGTCGCTTGCCCAGCTTGCGGTCGAGGTGAACATCCCGCTGGTCGCCACCAACGACGTGCGGATGCATGTGCCGGACCGCAAGGCCCTGATGGACGTGCTGACCTGTATCCGCGAACGCTGCAGCGTCGACCAGGCCGGGTTCCGTCTCATGGCCAATGCCGAGCGCCATTTCAAACCGCCGGCGGAGATGGCGCGGCTGTTCCGGCGTCACCCGGAAGCCGTCATGCAGACGATGGCAATTGCCGAACGCTGTACCTTTTCGCTCGACGAACTGCGCTACGACTATCCGGATGACGAAGCCCCGCCCGGGACCACGCCGCAGGCGGAACTGGCGCGCCTGTCCCGGGAAGGCGCCGAAACCCGCTATCCCGGCGGCGTACCGGAGAAAGTCGCCGCCCAGATCGACTACGAGCTGAAACTCATCGGCGCGCTGAACTATGCCCCCTATTTCCTGACCGTCCACGACATCGTCCGGTTTGCGCGGTCGAAGGGGATCCTGTGCCAGGGACGCGGCTCGGCCGCGAATTCGGCGGTCTGTTACTGCCTCGGCATCACGGCCATAAACCCGGCCGAGATCGACCTGTTGTTTGAACGCTTCGTATCCGCCGAACGCAACGAGCCGCCGGATATCGACGTCGATTTCGAGCATGAGCGCCGCGAAGAGGTCATCCAGTACATCTACGCGAAGTACGGGCGGGAGCGGGCCGGGCTGGCGGCAACGGTCATTCATTACCGCACCCGCATGGCCGTTCGCGAAGTCGGCAAGGCCCTTGGCCTGACGGAAGACACCATCGCCACGCTGGTCGCCACCGTATGGGGCTGGCGGTCGGACGGGCTCGAACGAAAACATATCCGCGAAGCCGGGCTCGACCCCGACGACCCGCGGCTGTCGCTTGCCATCCGCCTCGCCGCCGAGCTGACCGGTTTTCCCCGCCACCTGTCGCAACATGTCGGCGGCTTTGTCATCACCCGCGGGCCATTGTCCGAACTCGTCCCCATCGCCAATGCCGCGATGGAAGACCGCACCACCATCGAATGGGACAAGGACGACCTGGATGCGCTCGGCATCCTCAAAATCGACGTGCTCGCGCTGGGAATGCTGACCTGTATCCGCAAGGGCTTCGACATGCTGGATCGGCATTACGGACGCAAGGTCGATCTTGCCACCGTCCCGACGGGAGACCCTGCCGTATACGACATGCTGTGCGAGGCCGATTCCGTCGGCGTCTTCCAGGTCGAAAGCCGTGCGCAGATGACCATGCTCCCGCGCCTGAAACCGCGTGAATTCTACGACCTCGTCATTGAGGTCGCCATTGTGCGCCCGGGCCCGATCCAGGGTGACATGGTGCACCCCTATCTGCGGCGGCGGAACGGCGAGGAACCGGTCGATTTCCCGTCGGACGAACTCCGCGACGTGCTCGCCAAAACCCATGGCGTCCCTCTGTTCCAGGAACAGGCGATGAAGATCGCCATCGTTGCAGCAGGCTTCACGCCGTCGGAGGCCGATCAATTGCGCCGCGCAATGGCAACGTTCCGGCATACCGGTACGATCCATACGTTCGAGCAAAAACTGATCGAGGGCATGGTCGCCAGAGGCTACGAGCGCGATTTTGCAGAACGCTGCTTCCGCCAGATCGAGGGCTTCGGCGATTACGGTTTTCCGGAAAGCCATGCGGCAAGCTTCGCCCTGCTGGTCTACGTGTCCGCCTGGCTGAAATACCATTATCCGGACGTCTTTGCCGCCGCGATCCTCAACAGCCAGCCGATGGGGTTCTACGCCCCCGCACAGCTTGTCCGCGATGCCCGTCAGCACGGCGTCGAGGTACGGCCTGTCGACGTGAACCACAGCGATTGGGATAATACGCTGGAGCCCGCATCGTCCGAACCGGGAAAGGCGGCCCGTCACGCGCTCCGGCTCGGGTTCAGGCAAATCAAGGGATTCAGCGCAGAGAACGCCCGATCCCTGATCGATATCCGCGACACCCTGGGCAGGCATTTCACGGATCCGTCGGAGATTAACCGTCTGGCACGCCTGCCAGCCCCCGTGCTGGAACGCCTGGCGCGGGCAGATGCCTATGCCTCGATGAAGCTGCGGCGGCGCGATGCGCTATGGGCCGTGCGCGCCCTGCCGCCGGAACCCCTGCCCCTGTTCGAGGCCGGTGAGTACCGCGACGATCCGGAAGTCTCCCTGCCTTCCATGGCAATCGGCGAAGAAGTAACCCACGATTACGCCGCCCTGCGGCTCTCCCTGAAAACGCACCCTCTGGAGCTGTTGCGCGCCGAGCTGGAAGCGGTAGGCGCCGTCTCCGCAGACAGCCTGCTGCACATCAGGGACGGCAAGCGTGTGACCGTCGCCGGACTGGCCCTGGTGCGTCAGCGCCCGGGAACCGCCAGCGGCGTGATCTTCATCACGCTGGAAGACGAAACCGGGGTTGCCAATCTCGTCGTCTGGCCCAGAACGTTCGAACGTTTCCGCAGCGTCGTCATGGCCGCCCGACTGATCAAAGTGACCGGCAAATTGCAGCGCGAAGGCATCGTCACCCATGTCATCGCCGATCACCTTGAAGACATGACCCACCGCCTGCGTGCCCTGGCCGGCCCGGATTTCAAGTCCGACGACCGCCGCAAAGGCGCAAATGCGGCCTATGAAAGCAACCTTGCCAGGGCCGACGAGGTCAAAAGTCCGATACCGGAATCCCGGTGGGGCCCAAGACGGCTTTACCCGTCCCGGGATTTCCACTGATCCTTATGATCGGTGTTTTCACCATTCCGGCGCATAAAAAACGGCGGGAAAACCCCGCCGTTTTTTGTCATGCTTCCGGCAACGCGCGTCAGGACGGAGCCTGCGCATGCGCCTCGACGAACCACAAATTCTTGTCTATCGCCCGGGAAATGCCGGTAAACAGGTCTTCGGTATCCGCATCCCCGATCTCGGCCGATGCCTCGATCGCTTCGCGCAGTCCTTTCGCAAACACCGCCAGCGCCGTGCTGACCGCATCGACATGATCGCTGCCGGTTTTCGCCTCCAGCGGATAGGCCGGAAGCGCGGAGTTCTCTACAGCGACCGCAGCCGTGCCCAGCGCCGTACCGCCCAGCGCCACCACGCGTTCGGCGATGTCATCGACATGCACGAGAATCTCGGCGTGGATCGTGTCGAACATTTCATGCAGGGCGATAAAGCTGGGCCCTTTTACATTCCAGTGTGCCTGCTTCATCTGGGTCGACAGATCGACCGCATCAGCGAGCCGCGCATTCAGTATGCCGACCAGCGCTGCCCGGCTGTTTTCAGGAATATCGATCTTGGTCGGGTGCAATTTCTGTGACATGTCTGACCTCTTATATTTATTAGAATAATTCTAATATGGGTCATTATATATTGTTTTCAAGGGATTAAATTTTATTATACACCCAACCCAGCCGCATCGACAGGCACGAAATTATCATTGGTGACCCCTTCTGCGGCGGAGTCAAAGGCAAGCTCGACCTGAACCCCGTTCGGGTCGAGAAAGAAGACCTGCACCAGTCGGCCGCCGCCTGCGAGACATTTCTTGTAGGTCACGCCATTATCGGACAGCGTCTTCTCGGTCGCCGCCAGGTCCTTCGCCGACAAACCGATATGATCGAGCCCTTCGCCACGACCCGACGCAATTGTTCGGGGGTCGCCGTCCGGGTCGCTCAGCGACAGATGAACGATCGGCACGTCACCGCAATACAGCCAGTATCCATGAGAGTCGAAAGGCGGCCGAAAGCCGATTTCAAGACCGACCACATCGACGAAGAAGTCTTTCGTTTCTTCCATCTGGTCGGTACGGATATTGATGTGGTTGAGTTCCTTGATCGCCATGTCAGATCTCCGATTAGCGCTTTTTCCAGGCGTGCCCGCCCGGATTTTCATGCCGAATTCTGACCGTTGTCCTGCGATCAGGCAAGGTGTCCGAAACCGGCCTCTACAGTACGGCGATAACCAGAGACAACACGGCGATGCCGCCCAATGTCAGATTGCGGAACTGCGCGTCCGTGGCACGGGCGAACAGACGCATCCCTGCCCAGCAGGCAAGCGTAAACGGCACGAACAATACCGCACTGATCAACAGCATCTGGAGCGACATCAACCCGGATGCCGCGTAGGACAGGATCGCACCGAGCTGCACAAGCAGCCCGAACACCAGAAAATCCGCCCGTTGCTGGGCGGCGGTCCCCGGGCCGGACAGCAGATACAGAAACACGGGTGGGCCACCCATCGACACCGACCCGGTAATCAGGCCGCCCATGCCGCCGACGCCAATCCGTATCGGCAGTCCCCGCGGGCCGCGATACCGCCAACCGGACAGCAAGAGGAGCGACAACAGGATCGAGGTCCCCGCCACGATTCGGCGCATGAGGTCCTCGTCGACCGCGATCAGCACCCAGGCGCCCAGCGGGGTCATGATCATCGCCGCCAGTCCGACCGGCAGCATGCGGCGCCAGTCCGCATGCGGCAACGCGCCCGGCAGAACCTGAATGTTGCTGATGAGGTTCAGCAGGATAATGACCGGGACACCTTCGCGAGCGCCAAGAAACAGGGCGACGACCGGTGCCGTGATGAAATTCGCCCCGGCGCCGCCATTGAACCCCCGCACTAGCCCCGAGGCGACGAAGGCCCCGACAATCGCTGCAATTTCCCAAACGGAGAGGTCCTGAAAAATCATCAAACCAGCCTACAGGAAGAGCGTCGCTATGCCGATCGCCATCAGAAAAACCAGGGCAATCCGTCTGAACACCTGCTCCGATACCTTTACGAACATCCGCTGGCCGATCCACATGCCGGTCATCAAGGTCGGCATAATCAGCAGGCACCCGCCGATGATCTGCGCGACCAGCAATCCGCCGGCCCAGTACATTCCCATCGCGATTATCTGGACGAACAGAAAATACAGAATGATCGACGCGCGGTTCTGCGCAGCCGTAAAGGGCCCCGCCATGAGGAAGGTAATCACCGGCGGCCCGCCGACCGATGCCGCGCCGGTAATAAAGCCGCCGACAAGTCCGACAGCGCCCATTATCCAGCTGTTGATCCTGCCCGTATAGCGCCACCCCCGCATCATCATGAAAACGAAGAAAATGATGAGGACCGATATACCCTTGCGGATGATCTCCGGCTCCTCGGTTGCGAGGACCCAGACACCGAGGGGAAGAGTGATACACCCCGCAAGCGACAGGGGCACGACACGGCCCCATTCGACGTCGCGAAACGCGCCCGGCATCAATTGTATGCTGGTCACGACATGTACGGCCGTCACAACCGGCACCGCCACCTGAGGGCCCAGAAACGCAGAAGCCACGGGAACGATCATCAGTGCGGACCCGAAGCCGGAAAACCCGCGCATAACGCCCGCAACGAAGGCAACCGCAGCAATTGCCGCTGTTTCCAACATCGAAATATCCGGCCAGATTTCCAAGCGAGCGCTTTCAGGCAAGAAGTGTGGACAGACCGATCACGAGAAGGAAGGCGAGAGCGATTCGACGGTAAAGCTGGTCTGACGCCTTACCGAAGCATTTCTCCCCGACCCAGGTTCCCAATATCAGTGTCGGCAGCATCGGCAGGGCCACCCACAGCGTCTTTGCCGTCATCAGCCCGCCGAACCAGTATACGACCAGCGCAACGCCCTGGGTAAACAGAAAATAGAGAATGATCGCCGCCCGGTTCCGGGCGGCACTTTCGGGCCCGGCCAGGAGAAACATGATCACGGCGGGACCGCCCGCCGCCGCCGCACCCGAAATAAATCCGCCCAGCCCGCCGGCTATTGCGCTGAAAGCCGGCTTCACGCTGCCCCGGTAGCGCCAGCCGATCAGCATCAGAATCGCGAAGAACGTGACGGTCGCCGAGATCGACCGCCGGATGAGTTCCTGGTCGACCACCACCAGCAGCCAGGCGCCGATGGGAATGCCGATGGCGCCCCCCACCGATAGCGGAATCACCGTCTTCCAGTCAGCGCTGTTCCAGGCCCTCGGCACGAGCTGGATACTGGTAACCAGCATGACGATCAGGATCGCCGGAATAGCGGTTCTCGGCCCGACGGCAAGGGCCAGAACCGGCGCAATGGTCAGTGCAGCGCCGAATCCCGAAAATCCCCGCATCAACCCGGCGAAAAAGGCCGTTCCCGCAACAAGAACCGTATCGAGGGCCGTCAGTTCAAAATGTTGCTGCAGCCATTCCACTATCAGGACAGGTCGATCTCGGTGCCGCGGCCCTCCTCGCAGGCCCGGCGATAGGCCGTCATCGCGATGGCCATCTCCGACGCGCCGGTGCCGTTATTGTTCTTGTGATAGGTGATCTGATCGCCTGACGTGCGCCCGGGATGGCCGCCGGTAACAAGATCGCCAAGCTCGTATACGTCGGCAATATCGATCAGTCCGGCCCGAATGGGGCCGAACAGGTCTCCCTGCTCTTCACTGACCATCGATTCCTTCAGGTTGGTCACGATCACATCCGACCTGACCGCCGTGTTATCGTCGATTTCGCGGCGGGACTTTTTCAGAAACCCGCCCTGAACAAGCTGCTTGTTGCCGCCGATGATGCCGGTGACATGCTGGCCGGCAACAAGGCGATTGCCGTCAAACAGCTCAACATTTGTATTCGTCGCGGCGATAACGACATCGACATCATCCAGCAGGACGTCCGGTGTATCGACCGGAACTATTTCGATATCGAATTTCGGGCCATAGGTTTCGGCGAACACACGGCGGTTCTCCGCATCCCGGCTATAGACTTTGACATGCGCGATTCCCGGCCGCTCGGTCTTCAGCGCCCAAAGCTGATTTGCGGCCTGCCCGCCGGACCCGAACAGGCCAACTGTCCGGGCATCCTCGCGAACGAGATAACGGAAACCGACACCGCTTGTCGCCGCGGTCCTGAAGGCCATCAGACTGGTCGGACCGATGGTCTTCTCGTCGATTTCGCCGAACAGGATGGCCAGAAGACGGCCGGTGCTGGAATCGTGCAGCACATGGACCGGATGTTCGCGGTGCGCATATCTCTGGTTCGTGCCTTCCTGAACCACCAGTTCGGCCCGGACCTGCGCGCCCATCACGCCCAGCGCATGGACACCTCCCGGGAAGTTCGATACCCGGACGCCGGCGGGCGAGTGAACCCGTCGACGCGGTGCATTGATGACCGGAAACTCCGTTGATTCCCGATACCCCTGCTCTATCGCGTCGATCGCATCTTTCATGGATACGAGACCCTGTAAATCCGCCGGTTTCAGAAGCAGTACACCCATATTTCCCTCCTTTGGTTTTCCCGACAGTGCCCCTTGCCGGAAGGGCCGTCAATCGACCCGGCCGTCCCGCCGGCATCTTTCCCGCCGGTGGCTTTCGTGGCCCGGATAATCGGACTACTCTGCCGCGGGTAGCAGACTCGGAGCGGGAACTTGATGACGGCGGCATCGGAGTGGATAACCACGACACGGACGGGCGACGTTCTGGAAATGCAGCTCTCCGGCGACTGGACCATAGACAATGTGGCGCGGATCGACGCGATCGTCGCCGAACTGCGCCCCGCCCACACGGGACCGGCCGTCATCGATTTCTCGCCCATCGGGCGGATGGACACGACCGGCGCATGGATGGTCGAGAAAATTCGGCGGGGACTGACAACTCCTGACCATCCCGTAGAGATTCGCGGCATCCAGCCCAATCACCAGCTCCTCGTCGAACGCCTGCACGGTCTGACCGGCGAACCGGCCGCCGAGCCAGAGCGATACAGTGCCGCCTCCGTTATTGCGGAACGTACCGGCCGGGCAACCGTCGATGCACTGAACGAAGCGACCGACCTTCTCAATTTCCTGGGGCTGGCAACGGCAACCGCCGCGCGAACCGTGATCTCGCCTCGCCGATTCAGAATGACCTCGTTCGTCTTTCATCTCGAACAGGTCGGCCTGAACGCTTTGCCGATCGTCGGCTTGCTCTCTTTCCTGATCGGCGTTGTCCTCGCCTATCAGGGAGCAGACCAGCTCCGCCGGTTCGGTGCGGAAATATTTACCGTAAATCTTCTTGGCATATCCATCCTGCGCGAAATGGGCATTCTGCTTACAGCGATCATCGTCGCCGGACGCTCCGGCAGCGCATTTGCCGCCCAGATCGGCACAATGCAGGTCAACGAAGAAATAGACGCAATGCGGACGATCGGGCTCGATCCGATCGAAGTGCTCGTGCTTCCCCGCATGCTGGCCCTGCTGGTGGCAATGCCGCTCCTCGCGGTCTATGCCGATCTGATGGGCCTTGCAGGCGGTGCATTGATGGCCATCGTCTCCCTCGACATCACATTTACCCAGTTTACCGAGCGGTTGAAGGACGTCGTCCCGATCTGGGCGTTCTGGGTCGGGATCATCAAGGCACCTGTTTTCGGCGTAATGATCGCTCTTGTCGGCTGCCGTGAAGGACTGAAGGTGCGCGGGAGCGCGGACAGCGTTGGCCGGCAGACAACGCGCGCCGTTGTGGTCTCCATTTTCCTCGTCATCATTATTGATGCCGTGTTTTCGATCTTCTTTTCGGCAGTCGGGGTGTAGATCGTGACTGCGGATTCCGCCATCAGCATTCGCGGATTACGAACGCAGTTCGGCCGCAATGTCATTCATGACGGTGTCGATCTGGATGTTGTTCAAGGTGAAGTGATGGGCATCGTCGGCGCATCGGGCACCGGAAAGTCGGTTCTGATGCGCGCGGTAATCGGCCTTGTGAGACCGACGGCTGGTTCTGTCCGCATTTTCGGCGAGGACAGGACGACAATGTCTATGTCGGCGTTAAAGGCCGCGGAAAAGCACTACGGAGTCCTGTTTCAGGACGGCGCCTTGTTCTCGTCCCTGACGGTCGCGCAGAACGTCATGGTGCCGATGAAAGAACACACAGACATGTCTGCATCGCTGATGGCGGAGATTGCCGCCTATAAAATCGCGATGTCCGGGCTGCCGCACGATGCCTGTGCCAAATACCCGTCCGAACTCTCGGGCGGCATGCGCAAACGCGCGGGTCTAGCGCGCGCACTTGCCCTGGATCCGGACATACTGTTCCTCGACGAACCCACCGCCGGGCTGGATCCCATCGGCGCTGCCGCCTTTGACGAACTCATCGCCGACCTGCAGAAGACTCTCGGCCTGACCGTCGTCATGGTCACCCATGACCTCGACAGTCTTTATGCGATTTGCGACCGGGTCGCCGTCCTGGTCGACAAACATGCTATTGTCGGCACTCTTGAGGAACTGGCGGCGAATCCACATCCCTGGATGCACGACTATTTCCACGGCCCGAGATCGCGGGCTGCAACTGCGAGCGGAGGAGAGTAATGGAAACGCGGGCGAGTTATGTCGTCGTAGGCACATTCGTATTGGCGCTGATCGCCGCCGCATTCGGCGTCGTTATTTTCCTGACGCGCACAAGCTTCGAAGACACACCGAAGGCCTACATGTCCTACTTCACCGGTTCCGTTACCGGCCTTCAGATTGGCAGCCCCGTGAGATATCGCGGTGTCCCGGTGGGATCCGTAAGCGATATTCGTATCGATCCGACGGATGTTGAACGCGTGCGGGTAATGATGGACATCGTCCACGGCACACCCATCAAAACCGACACGAATTCGACACTGGGGCTGCAGGGCATCACGGGTGTCGCGTATATAGAATTGACGGGCGGCACGCGCGAGAGCGAACCGTTGACGGCACTTGATGACGGGCAGGTTCCGGTGATCCCGTCGAAGAAATCCGGGATCCAGCAGGTCTTGGCGACCGCACCGGAGCTGCTGGAACGCGCCGTTGCGATTTCGGAACGGCTTGCGCTGATCCTCGACGACCGGAATGTGCAGTCGGTCTCGGACACTCTGGCAAACCTCAGCAAATTAACGGGCACACTCGCCAATAGCAGCGGACAGATTGAACGGTTGATTGCCGACAGTCAGACGACCTTCACGTCGCTTCGTGAGGCGGCAGACGGTGTTACGGAGTTGACAGGCGGCCTGAACAGCAAGCTCGAACCGATCGCCGCTGGCGCACAGGATGTGATCACCGACGTGCAGAAAACCGTCCGCAGCTTCAACCGGATCGCCAGCCAGCTAGAACTCGTCGTTGATGAAAATCGCGATTCAATTCGCGATTTTTCCTCCGGGGGCCTATATGAGCTATCCCAGTTTATCGCCGAAGGCCGCGTTCTTATCTCGGCTCTGACGCGCCTGTCGGGGTTGATTGAGCGGGACCCGGCGCGGTTCTTTTTCGGCGACAATCAGAAAGGCTTCGAGGCGAAATGATATTGCGCAAGATTTCCGGTCTCCGCCCGGTCGCCCTGAGCCTGGTCCTCTCGGGTCTGCTTACCGCCTGTGCAGGCAACCTCCTGCCCGGCGCAGGCAACGACCCGCCGGATCTTTACGTGCTGACGCCGAAGAATACCTTTCCCGACGATCTGCCGACGGTGAACTGGCAACTGGCCATCCCGCTTCCGGTCGCAGATGCCGCCTTGAACACGGCACGCATCACGCTGCGCCAGAACCCGATTTCGCTTGAATACTACGCCCGGGCCAACTGGATCGACACGGCCCCTCAGATGATTCAGACTCTGCTGGTCGAGAGTTTCGAGAACTCGGGCAAGATCGTGGGCGTGGGGCGTCAGTCCGTCACGCTGCGCGCCGATTACAGCCTGTTGACGGATCTTCGGGAATTTCAGGCAGAATATCTGGGTGCCGGTCCGCCCCGCGTCAGGGTTCGGTTAAACGCCAAGATGGTCAAGATGCCCCAGCGGACGATCCTGGCCACCGAAACCTTCGAATTTCTGGAGCCTGCCGCGAGTTCGGACCTCCAGGCGGTGGTCAGCGCGTTCGATGTCGCACTGGGAAAAACCCTCAAACGGATTGTCGAATGGTCTCTGAAATCCGTCCCGCCGGAATCGCCCCGGACGCGCCGCTGAACAGCTATACCGGGCTCAGGAACCTTCGGGCTTCGCCAGGTAGTCTTCCATACTGGAGGTCAGCTTTTCTGAATCGCCTGCGGTGAGCATATAGGTCCACCCTTTGGTCCGCTCATTGATTTCAGCGACAGTATTTTCCGCGGCCGCCTTCTTTTCAGGGTCGGTCACGCTGTCGTCCACCGCAGCGGAGAAACGCCCCCAGTAATCTTCCCCGAACTTCGCGGTCTCGATCCGAACCGTGAAACCGTCCCACACCGTGTAATGCGCGACCCAGGTTTTGTCCGGCCATTCCTGTTTTTCTGCCTTCTGCACGTCATCGAACATCATGCGCCACATGACACCGGCGAGGGGATCTGCCTCGTCCTTTTTCTTTATCGCACGCCCTGCGGGCAGGTTTTCGATCTTGAAATTGGGGTCTTTGACGTCAGCCTTGGCAAGAATGATCTCTGCGCCTTCCGGATTCGCGACAACCACCCTGCGGACCTTTTCCTGTCCGTAATTGACGATCTGGCGGGCCATCCAGTTATTGGGCTCCTCGCCAAGTTCCACCTGACCGCGCGCGAGCCACGTGGCTTTTTCGTCCGCACGGCGGATATATGTGCCGGCGCCACCGGTTCCGAACAGGTTCGGATTGATCTTGCCGATTACGACATCCGCAAGAACGGCACCCTTGCCATCCTTCAGGACAATCTTGCGCGATTTCGCTTTGTCGTCGGACGGATCACGCAGTTCCAACCGCTCGTAGCGTTCAGGGTCGGCGGTTTTCCTCTCAATCAGCTTGAAGTTCGACAGGTTCACGATGGCCGATTTGACCTTCTGGAACTCCACGCGATAGCCGTCTTTCTGATCCATTCCCCAGTTCTCTCCGTCACGGGTCATGGCAAATGCGGACTTCGCATTCGTGATTTCTATCTTTGCGACGTCGTTAACGTTTTCCGTGAGTTTTGGAAACGCAGGATCCGTTCCCGCCGTCAGCGAGGTAATATCCGTCTGGGAAGAAACGGCGACAGCAGCAGCCACGACGGCAGCGGCCGTCAATCCAGCAAAGACGTAGAATGTTCCGGGTTTCATTATGCGGTCTCCACTTCCGATCAGGACGCCGTCCGGGCGCGTTTGCGATTGCGGCGCACGAGCGCGACGATCACTGCAAAAATTGCGACAGCAGCCGGCATGGCCGCGATATTGACCAGCTTCAGGTTTGCATCAAGCTCGTCGATATCCCGGCGGAGGTTGAGCTGGACGCTGCGAAGTTCGCGGCGGATTTCGAGAACCCGTGCACGGAACTTGGCGATGGCTTCCTGTTGTTCCGGCGACATGACGGCGCCGCTCTTTGCGCGTTCGGTCGTCTGCAGTTCCTGCATCTTCTTTTCGACGTCCGCCAGTTCCTGTACCAGGCTGCGTTCCTTCGTCCGGTACTTGTCCTCTGCCTCGTTCTGGATGTCCTCGACAAGCTCGAACGGACGCGCGGACAGGCCGCGGCTGCGCAGGCCGATCAACGAACTGGACCCGGACAGATTGTCGGCGGCGTTAACCACGAAATCGGCATTGTTGGCTGTCGGCACCGTTACCGTCTGCCCGAACAGGTCCTGCGTCCGGACCCAGAACGTGTCCGCGATGAAATCGGTGTCGGCCACGATAATGATATTCGCGGGCTTTTCGGATTTCGTCAGGTGCGGTTTCGCGGGCGCGGCGGCTTCGTCTTTCGCTTCTCCGTCTTTCTTGGATTCGTCCTTGGGCGGGCCGTCGGGAAACGCACTGTTGACGGTCCCGCTCAGCCGCGCGGCGAGGATGTAGGACTTATCCTGTGGTTTGAACTGCTGCAGGATATCGGCGGGCTTCGGGTCACGTCGCACCATGTCTGCGGGAAAAGGCCCCGAAGACGTCGTCGACGTTATCAGCGGCTCGACCGTGACCGTCGCGCCGTCGGCGACCTCGAAAAATCCGGGCGTCCCGAAATTCAGCAGGCGAAGCTGGGACGTGGTCACATCCTTCGAGTCTATATTCTCGGGACCGTAGGTGGTCCACGCCACATAGCGCGTGATGATCGGTCGGCCGAATGAATCGACCCCGGCCTGGACACGCTGTCCGGCTTTCAGGTCGCCGAGCACCTGATCCTTGTCGTACTTGATGCCCCAGGCCTTGAAGAGCTTGGGCAGATCGGAACCCAGGCCCGGCGGCAGACGAAGCGCCTGATTGCTGCGCGCGCCTTCCTCGGCATGCGGATCAACGAAAACCATCGCCTTTCCGCCGCGCAGAACGTACTGGTCTATGGCATATTTGGACTGATCGCTGAGCCCGAACGGATGCACGACCATGACGAGGTCGACATCATCCGTGATCTTGGGCGTGAGGCCCTGTGGCCGGACTTCGAAGAACTGTTTCAACTGGTCGATCAGCGCCCAGGGCTGGTATTTTTTGAGCGGATCGGAATCCACAGGGATACCGGAGACAAGGGCGATAACCTTCTTTTTCGGATTCGCCAGATTGTTGATCATCCGGGTCAGGTCATACTCCAGAAACTGCTCGCGCTGGGGCGTCAGGAATGGAATGACGTCCGTATCGTCTGTTGTATTCGTCGCCGCGATCCCGAAATAGCCAAGATCGCCGGCTTCGGTGATGGGGACGCCGCTGAGACCGAAACCAACCGCACGGTCTTCTTCCGGCGAGAACGGCTCCGGATCGATCAGCTCAAGCCGGATCGCCCCGTTGGAGAGACTGACATAGCGCTCCAGCAGCTCCTGAACCCTGTCACCGTAAGCGGTAAGACCGGGTGTGGTTTCTGCCAGTTTCCGCGTCGAGAAAAAGCGCAGCGTGATCGGCTCTTTCACCGCGCCGAGGGTCTCCCGGGTGCCATCGGAAAGCGTGAACAGTTTGTTCTCTGTCAGATCGACCTGAACACCCTTGATAGCGGCCTCGGAGAAGATGTTGATTGCGAGAAACAGGACGACGGCGAGCGCCAATGCGGCAACGCCGAGCTTGCGGCTGTCTCTGATAGCGGGTTTGCTGCTATTTGCCATGGTAAGTCCTCATGACCCTTTCTTGAGGTCGACGATCACGACATTCGCGAACAGGAAGACGCCGATCACCGATGCCATGTAGATGAAATCGCGAAGATCGAAGACGCCGCGGGTAATCGCGTCGAAATTGGTCAGGAAGCTGAGCGAGGCCACCAGATCAACGATAAACGCGTTGTTCAGCCCGCGGAACGCCGACTGCACCGGTTCCAGCCCACTCATCATGAATACGAAACAGACCGCCGCGGTGATGACAAATGCTATCACCTGATTGCGCGTCAGCGCCGATACAAAGCTGCCGATTGCAAGGAACGCGCCCGCCATCAGGAAACTCGCGACATAGCCCGCAACGATGACGCCATTATCGGGCGACCCGAGATAATTCACGGTGATCCAGATCGGGAAGGTCAGGGCCAGCGCAATGCCGGCGAAAATCCAGGCCGCAATAAACTTGCCCGCCACCGCCTGTGTCGTGGACACGGGCAATGTCATCAGCAGTTCGATCGTGCCGGATTTACGCTCCTCTGCCCAAAGCCGCATGCCGACCGAGGGTATCAGAAACAGATAAAGCCACGGATGAAACGAGAAGAACGACTGAAGATCCGCCTGACCGCGCTGGAAGAAACCACCGAAATAGAAGGTGGTGGCGCCAGCGAGGGCGAGGAAGATCACGATGAACACGTAGGCGAGCGGTGTGGAAAAATAAGCCAGAAGCTCGCGCTTGGAAATTGCGAGGGCCTTGCTCATGCGTTTTCTCCCTGCTCATCACCCGTAAGCTGGCGGAAAACCTCTTCCAGCCTGCCACGTTCGACATAGAGCTGCTCGATGGCGATTTTCCGGTCGCTCATCCGCGCGTTAACCGTCTCGATAATCGTCGCACCGTTCTTCGCCACCACAACCACGTGCGCCATATCGCCGATATGATCGCCGGTTTCGACACGGTCAATGTCGCCGATACCGTTGAGCGCCTCTTTCAGCGTCGCGACATGATCGCGATGCAGGCGCACCGAGACGGCATTGTAATAGGACGAGCGCCGCTCCAGATCAGACGGCGTTCCATCCGCGATCATCTTGCCGCGGGCGATAACGATCGCGCGGCTGCAGACCGCATCCACTTCCTCGAGCACATGGGTCGAAATGACGATCACCTTGTCCTTTGACATATCGGCGATCAATTGACGGACATGATGCTTCTGATTGGGGTCGAGGCCGTCTGTCGGCTCATCCAGAATCAGGACGTCGGGATCGTGGATGATTGCCTGGGCCAGCCCGACCCGGCGCTTGAAGCCCTTGGACAGGGTCCCGATCTGCTGGTTGAAAACTTCGTTCAGCTGCAGTTTGTCGACCGCATTGTCGATGCCGTTGCGGCGTTCCGCGCCCGACAGGCCGCGCACATCAGCCACGAAAGACAGCATGCCCGACGGCGTCATATCCTCGTAAAGGGGGGCTCCCTCCGGCAAATAGCCAATATGTCGTTTCACGGCGATCGGATCACGCGTGACGTCATTGCCGCAAACAACCGCCGTACCGGCTGTCGGCGTGAGGAAACCCGTCACCATTTTCATTGTCGTCGATTTACCGGAACCGTTCGGGCCCAGAAAGCCCAGAACCTCCCCTGCAGCGACCGAAAAACTTACATCGTCCACCGCGGTGAACTGGCCAAACTGCTTCGTCAGGCCCTGAATATCGAGCATTGCGCCCATTTCCGTTCCAACCTCCCGGTTCGTTCCGCTGTCTGGGCTATCGGGGTTTGCCCGACGCCGGTTATTCGCTGGTCAATCCACCAAGGACCGCGAGGAACTAAAGCCCCGCGCCCGGTTCGTCAACAGCGGCTTTCAGAAACCATCGTCGATACTGCGTCGTTGCGAAGCATCGTCCCTGTCGTCAAAACGTCGGGAAGCCAGGCCATTACAGCCCGGCTTCCCTTTCTTCTCCGGTTAGGCCGCTTTCGCGGTCTGATCCTCAATGACGGCTTTTACCGTCTGGATTTCGATCTTCCGCGGTTTCATCGCCTCGGGAATTTCCCGAACGAGATCAATGACCAGCAGACCGTCTTTGAGGTCCGCCGCTTTCACCTCGACATGATCGGCGAGCTGGAAGCGCCGCTCGAACGCGCGCCGGGCGATACCGCGATGAAGATAGTTCACATCATCGCTTTCGTTGGCACCCTTGCCGACGACGACAAGCTGCCCGTCACGCACCTCGACATCGAGGTCCTGGGGACTGAAACCGGCCACGGCGACGCTGATCTGGTAGGCGTCTTCACCGGTTTTCACGATGTTGTAGGGCGGGTAGCTGTCTGCCGCTGCGCTTTTCTGGGCAGCATCCAGCAGCGATGTCATCCGGTCAAAGCCGACAGCGGAGCGGTAAAGGGGGGAAAAATCAAAAGTACGCATTCACATATCCTCCTGTGAGCAACATGTTGGAGAGCCGCCGTAGAGGCCGGCTCCAAGTTAACGCCCGGCCCCGAAGGGGCACCGGACAGGATGTATGTGGGATGCGAAATGCGAATTTCAAGCCATCATAACTTATTGTTTTAAATAAGTTTCTTTACATAATCTGCGATTGCCAGGGACGATGTCATCCCGGGTGATTCTATTCCGTATAAATTGATTAGGCCGGGGATTCCGTGATCGTCCGGCCCCTGGATCAGGAAGTCCCGCGCCGCTTCCCCGGGCGACTGTATCTTCGGCCGGATTCCGGAATAGCCGGGCTGGATAGCGCCGTCTTCGAGCGCCGGGTAATATTTGCGCACAGCGGCATAAAATTTGTCGGCACGCGCGGGATCGACGTCATAGTCGATCCCGTCGACCCATTCGACATCCGGACCGAACCTGACCTGCCCGCCGAGATCGACGGTTACGTGAACGCCAAGGCCGGCTTTTTCGGGAACCGGGTAGATCGGGCGGCTGAACGGCGCCTTGCCGGACAGCGTGTAGTAGTTCCCCTTGCAGTAATATGTCGGAGGGACCGTCTCGGCCGGAATGCCGGAGATCGTCGATGAAACGGACTGGGCCCAGAGCCCCGCACTGTTGATTACAAGGTCGGCCGCCAGCGACATCGGCGCATCGCCGCCGCAATCGAGCCGGATCCCGTCATTCAGGACCTGGCCGCCGGTGACCGGGGTCATAAAGGCGAACATGGCGCCCGCTTCCTCGGCATCGCCCTGCAGCGCCATCATATAGGAATGGCTGTCCAGGATACCGGTCGACGGCGACCACAAGGCACCGACGCAATACACCGCGGGCTCCATCGCCGTTACCTGCTCCGGCGTCATCCATTCAAGATCTGTCACCCCATTGGCGGCGGCGGTCTGTTTCAGGCGCTCCAGTTCGGGCATTTGTTCGGCATGGGTGGCAACAATGATTTTGCCGCAATTATTGTAGGCAACGCCGTGTTCGTCGCAGAACGCGTACATGGCCTTTTTGCCTTCGACGCAGAACCGGGCCTTCAGGCTGCCGGGTGCATAATAGATGCCCGCATGAATTACCTCGCTATGACGCGAGCTTGTTTCAGTGCCGATCGCATCCGCCTTTTCGACGACGATCACCTCACGCCCCGTCTGCGCGACAGCGCGTGCGACTGCCAGTCCAACGACGCCGGCCCCGATGACGATGCAATCGACACGCTCCGTCATGACTTTTCCCCTTCGGCGGGAACGGTCCCGAAGCGCTGGTCGCTCGATTCAAGCCACGCCATTTCTTCGGGTGTGCTCTTCCGACCCAAAATGGCATTACGATGCGGAAAGCGCCCGAACTTCTCCACGATGTCCTTGTGAAGAACCGCGAACTCGACCCATTCGGCCTTCTGCTCGTGGTGATCGATAGCCTCGAATAACGCAACGCTTTTCATCTGGTCATCGATTTGCTCGCTATGCTCGAAAGGCAGATAGGCGAAAAGTTTTTCGACCGTGATCAGCTCTTTATGCAACGGGCTCGCCTCCAGCTGTTTCGCGGACGCCAACGCGACCGGATCCGCCGCGAAGGATTGGGGATTTCCGCGAAAAATATTTCGCGGCACCTGATCCAGCAGAACGATCAGCGCCACACAGCCCCGCGCATCCGACTTCCAGTCATCAAAATCGCCGGCGGCGGCGCGACGATACCGATCGAGGAACCTCTCCTTTATTTCCCTATCGATAGCCGGGGTGCTGGCGAACCAGAATTCGCGCACATCACCATGCCCGTCCGAACCCGGCGCTCCAAACCAGAAATCGTAGATATCTCTCCATTCGGCCATCGCTTTTTCCTGTAACGTCTCGTTTCGTTTTCTAAGGCTTGAGCGCTGAACGCAACAAGCCGCCTATCACAATCATCCGGCAGATCGTCGGCGGGAAAATCTGTATCGTCTTCAAGAGTGCGCTCCTGGTTGCCTCGTCCGGCAGTACTGCGCCATCGCCGGGCGGGTCCAGCTGCGCAAAGATTTCCCGGGCAATGCGGTCAGCTTCTATCTTTACGGAGGCGACCTGTTCTTCGATTACGCCGTCCGCCGCAAGCGGTTCAAGCCAGTCGGCAAGTTGCGCCAGAAGCTCCGGCCAAACCGTAAAATGTCGGAACAGAGATGGCACGAGCCCGCTATCGTCGCCGGTCGTCAGATACGCGAGGCGGTTCAGCGTCTTCATGGTCTCATCAGCAACCCGGTCAAGAGGCGTCATCGGCAGAAGGGACGGCAAGGTCCGCGTATCTTTGGCGACAGTCGGCATCCACAACGCCGGCCGACCGTCCTCCAGCGCCAATTCAATAACGCGAAGGCTGAGGGCGTTCATCGGGTTGGCGCGGTTATAGGCGTCGATCGTCCCGAGGACTGCCCGGCTTTCCCCTTCAGAAAGACCGGCCCGGCCGAGAAAAACGGCGTCGGAAGGAGCGGGAAAGGCCATCAAGACAACGTCGCGCGATCTTCTCGCAAACACACCTTCTTCAAAAGCCGGACCGACTGTGCCCCACGCCCATTCGAGAGCTCCCGGCACCGTTGCAAGGTGCCTGTAAACGAGATTGACCAGCTTGACCGAAAGGGCAGATTCTATCGCCGAATAGATCGCCTTTATTTCCCCGACGGCATCCCCGACGGGAAGTTCAGCCAAAACCGGTGTTTTTTGTGAAGTCGTGATCTCCGATCTCCTGCCGAACTTGACCAATGTAGTGTCGGGGCCGAACCCGTCGGGAACGTTAATGAATTCTTTAATTCCTGCGAGATATTCTCGGACATCATTGCAGTCTGCGACAGGGTTATACCGAGTTGAGCGGAAGTTTAACATTCGACGTGCTGGTGCTTTCGGGAAAAGCGCAGTGGACAAGCATTTCACGCTGGCCGGATGCGAATGCTGCCAAGAGCGAAGCGCGCAAACTTGTCGCCAGCAAGAAATATCTGGGGGTCAAGGTTTCGCAGGAAACCTTCGACCATCTCAAGAACAGTTTCGAGGAAAAGACGCTCTTCAAGCACCTGAAGAACGACAACGCGGCAACAATGCGCGCTGCAGCTGCGGCTGCGGCATCAGGACCCGCCAGAGCCGGTTACGACGAGTCAGATGACTTCGATGAGTTTGACGATTTCGACGATTACGACGACGGGATCGACTGGGTGCTGCCGGTCTTCGGTATTTTCACGGTCCTCGCCGTCGTCCTGGCGCTGGGGATATTCTTTTTCAACGGCAATACCGAACGCGGACAGAATGCCGGTTCAGGATCGAGTTCCGATTATTTCGTCTTCGATCTACCAGCGGTCACGGCGACCATTTCGGGCGGGAACGAAAACGTCTCTGTCCGGATCGACCTTAAGCTCGAACTGGACGACGCAGGGGATGCCAAAGCGGTCGAGCTGCGCCTTGCAAAGATCATGGAAACCGTCGTTGCCAGGATACAGGAGACCGACGCCCGGGATCTGAAGCGGATCGAAAAAATTCAGCTCCTCCGCAGCGAGTTGAGAGAAAAAATACAGGACGCCATGGGCGAAACGAACCTTAACGGCGTCCTGTTTCACAGTATTCATATCTTCTAGACGCCGGGCCTGCTGAGCGGGTCTTCACCGCAGGGTTCAGGAACGCGGGGCTCCGGCGCTCTCGATATCGAACCTCGCTTGATGTTCGGTACAGATCTCGGCCATCTCCGTGTCGCGGGCCATCCTCAGACCCGAGACCGATTCCCAAGAAGATATGCGCAATACGCATGCCGGTTTTGTCGCCTGCCGAGATTTGCCGGGCGGCTGGGAATGATCAGGCGACGGCCGCGCTATCGCGCCCGAGATACAGATCGCGCCCGGCATTGAGCACACCGATCTTACGGTCGGCGATATAGCGTTTGTGATTCCACAAACCGCAATCCGGATGGATGTAGGTCACACGGCCCACACCCATGATGCTCTCGGCTCTTTCTATCAGCCGCGCAATGTCGTCCGGCGACTCTGTCATCGTGCGTTTGACGTCGACAACGCCCAGCCCCATGCCGATTTCGGGGCGGAGTTCTCTAAATTCGGCCAGGTCTTCCGCGGGGCGGTGGGCGCACTCCATCACAACATGATCGACATGAAGTGCATTAAGGTAGTCCATCAAACGTCCCCAGGAGCCGTCCTGAGGCTGCTGACCCGCGTAGTTCCCGAAGCACAGATGCACCGCCGGTATACCCGGCACAGCATCCAGCACCTTGTTCATCGCCGAGGCCGCCCATTGCCACTCTTCGGGATTGCCCGGCAGGTTGGCTTCGTCAATCTGCACGATATCTGCGTCAAGGCGCGCTACCTGTTCGGCGAGAACGTCGGCAATAGCGTCGGTAACCGCTTCAATGCTGCCATAATGATGATCGACCAGCGTTTTGGCAAGCATGTGGGGTCCGGTCAGCGCAAACTTGAAAGGCTTTTGCGCCAGCGCCTTTGCGCGACGGCAGGGGAGCGCGAGGTTCATTGTACCGCTGCTGATCGCCCCTTCGATAACGCCGGCCGGTAAACGCCGCCACCCCATGTTCATGTCGGATTCGAACTGGCGTATCAGGTCGAACGTCAGCGCAGAACGGATACCCTCCATCGGCGCGGTGAAATATTCGATCATGCCATTGGTTTCAGGATGGCTGAGATCATAGCGGTAGACTTCCCCATCGCAGACGACATCGAGCCCCGCGGTCTCCTGCGTGTGCAGGATGACGCGCGTCGCATCGGTAATATCCTGCTCCGAGGGACTGTTGCCGAGCCAGGTCGGCACCGGATAGGAACCGACGGTCGTCGTCTTAATCCGTGGGGCTTCAACCATGATCATGATCCTTGCCGGAACGCTTATCGGGGCGTAAGTAACTAAACAGTTATTTCAGGCTAGGGTCAGGACCAAATCCTGTCAACCACGCACAGGCTTAAGAGAGCCCGATCAGGAAAAATGCCGACCATGCGGACAAAGACCGGAAGAAAGCCGGACGATACGCCGTCAAGACGGCCGGTCAGGCGTGATCCCGATGCGTCGCAGCGGCGTATTCTGGCAGCTGCGACTGAAGTCTTCGCTGCACAGGGGCTGGACGGTGCCCGGGTCGATGAGATCGCGGACCGGGCGGGCATCAACAAGCGAATGCTCTATCACTATTTCGGCAACAAGGACGCTCTGTTCGCTTCCGTCCTCGACGAGCTCTACGAAACGATCTGCCGCGACAGCGCGGCGCTCGACCTTAATAATGGCTCGGCGCCTGAAGGCCTCGCCCGGCTGGTGGATTTCGTGGTGGCCTACTACCTGGATAATCCGCATGCGATCACACTGCTTAATGCCGAGAACCTTCACAAAGCCCGCCATCTAAAGAATTCCGAACACATCGGTGCCATTCGCCTGCCCTTCGAAGAAATGCTCGAAGATCTGATCGCCCGCGGGGTTGCATCCGGCGATTTCCGACCCGGCATTAGTGGAGCGCGACTCTATATCTCCATTGTGGGCCTGACCTATTACTATCTCTCGAACGGACATTCTCTGTCGGTGTTTTTCGACCGCAACCTATACGACCGCAAGGAACTGAAAGCGTGGCGGCAGCATATACATGAAATGGCACAGCGGTTCGTCGCCGCCTGAAAAGCATAGAATGACATATGAAAATGGCAGACCAGCGACGCGGTGTGATCATGAACGTCCTTGCCGGCCGCATGGGAACCAAGCAGCCCCTGATCCGTCCCATTCTTGCCATCACCAAAGACGGCGGCTGGAAGCCTCAGAACGGCGATACCGCTATGCCCGACCCGAAGCTTGAGAAACAGATCGCCCGTACCGGACACCTGATTCTCGTGTTTCATGTCGGTGACTGGATCGCTCCGACCGATGATCTGGTTTGGGATCTCGGAATGATGGGAGACGGTGCAGTAGATATTCCCCGAATTCGGACATGTATCGAAAATGCGGGGTATCGCTGCTTCAACGAAGTTGAGATATTCTCTGAGCGGGACTGGTGGAAACGTGACCCTCTGGAGGTCGTCGACACCTGCATCGATCGGTATCAACACTTGGTATGAGGGGACAGTAATGGCGAGCGCAGAAGGTCTGAAAGAAGTCGGCTATTTCGATTGCGCCGGGGGCGGACAAATCCGCGTCGACGGCACGACGGCTTATATAGGGCACATGGCCAATCCCTTCGGCACCAGTATTGTCGACGTCGCCGACCCGAAGAACCCGAAGCTGCTGTCGCATATCGAAATGCCGGAAGGCACGCATTCCCATAAAGTGCATGCCCAGGGCGACCTGATGGTGCGCAACCATGAACTCATCGGTCCGGGCATGCCCGCAGATTTTCATACCGGCGTTGGTATCTACGATGTATCGGACAAGACAAACCCGAAGCTGATTTCAACATGGGATACCGTCGGCCGCGGTGTTCACCGCTTCGATTTCGACGGCCGCTACATTTATTTCTCGTCGACAGTCGAAGGCTTTCGCGGACCGATCATGGTCGTCCTCGATCTTAAAGACCCAGAAAACCCCGTCGAGGTCTGCAAATGGTGGATACCCGGACAGTGGGAAGCCGGTGGCGAGGAGTATCCCTGGGGCGACGGACCGGAACCCCGCTGCCACCACCCGCTCCGCATGGGCAACCGCCTCTATATGAGCTACTGGCACCATGGTCTGTTCATCCTCGATATCGAGGACCTGTCCAACCCGAAGATGATTTCGTCGTTCAACACCGGGCCGACATTCCCGCATCCGACGCACACCGCGCTGCCGCTGCCATTCGAAATCGGCGGACACCGCCATATGATTGTCGCCGACGAGGACGTCGCCAAGCTTCGCCCGCACGCCCCGGCGTTTATGTGGATTTTCGATATTACGGACGAAACGAACCCGATCCCGGTCTCGTCATGGCAGGTCAACGGGCTGGATATGATCGGCGATCCCCAGGGCATGTTCACGGGCTGTCATCAGCCGAGCGAGATTATCACCAGCACGGTGATCCCGTTCGCCTGGTTCGCCCGCGGAATCCGCCTGATCGATATCGCCAACCCGCACGCGCCGCAGGAAGTCGGACATTTCGAGCCGGACCCTCAGCCCGGATGCGACCGCATCTGCGCTAACGACATTACGGTCGACGACCGCGGCCTGATCTACGTGATCGACCGCCTGCGCGGTTTCCATATTGTCGAAAAGGTCTAGCCGGTCTGCCTGCCCAATCTTTGCGGCGCTGCGAAAAGGGATTGCCTGATAGGGCCGCTGGGCCTGCGGCGTCGCATGACAGTCATGCGCAATACCGGTTTCGGGCGGCGATGGTTGAATGATAGGCTTGGGAAACAGTTCTGCCAATTACGGGAGCCGCACCATGGCGACATCAACGGATGACACAATGAAACGCGGCGCAAATCGCGAAGCTTTGCTCGATGCGGTCTATGACAAGCTCGACTCGCTGGACCTTGCCCCCTATTGGGCGGTGAATCCGAATGAAAGCCAGAATGACGAAGATGGCCAGGTACTGAAAGGCAAGAAGGCCATCCCGTTCATGTGGAAATATTCGGATATCGAGCCCCTGCTCTATGAAGCGGCCGAACTGATAACGATGGACGATTCCGAGCGGCGATCGATCGTTCTCGTTAATCCCGGTCTCGCGCCGGTGCGGGCAACGGTCTCGACACTCTACACTGCCTACCGCCTCAACGATCCGCGGGAGATCATGCCGCCGCATAGCCATTCAATCAACGCGGTGCGTATCGGCCTGACGGGCGATCAGAATTTCACGGGCGTGGAAGGCGAGGCGATCACGTTCGGTCCGGGAGACGTCGTCCTGACGCCTGCCGGCGCCTGGCACAACCACGGAAATCATGGCGACGACTATGCCGTGAATGTCAGTATTCTAGACCTTCCGCTCACCGAGGTCCTGAACGCCGCTTCGTTCGAACATGACTACAAGGAAGAAGTCGACGGCCAGATGGTCTCGCGCCGCGAACAGACCACGCGCTACGCGGACGATCATTCACACAAGACATACGGTTTTGGCGGGTTGCGCCCCCGCTTTCTCGACCATCGCCGCGGGACCGGCGTACATTCGCCGATGTATGTCTATCGCTGGGACAAAACCCGCGAACTGCTGGAGAATTTCCGCGACCATGAGGGCAGTCCCTGGGATGCGATCCAGGTCGAATACACAGATCCCGTCAATGGCCGCACCGCCTACCCCACGATGACGTTTTTCGGTCAGATGCTGCGCCCGGGCGAACGCACGCTGCCGCAACAGCAGAATGCGAGCCAGGTGGTTATTCCCTTTCACGGCAACGGCCACAGCATCGTCGGCGGCAAGCGTTTCGACTGGTCGCCTTTCGATGCAATCGCGATCCCGGGCGGGGAATGGTACGCGCATGTAAACGGTTCCGACAGCGAGGAAGCGACGCTGTTTTCGGCAAGCGACGAGCCGGTTCTGAAAGCGCTCGGCTTTTATAAACGCCACGGCAAAACGGAAAGCGGCGAAATCATTCTGCTCGATTAGAAAGCGGGAGGTCGCGCGGAAAACTTTATCCCGGCGGACGGAACCCGCCGGTGCCGGTCAGCCTCTGTCGGGGCGGTTCATGCCGGCGGTGACCGGCTCCGGAATATCGATATCTTCATCATCGGGACGCATCGTCGATAATGGATTGTCGAACCGGTCCTCCTGCAGGTCGGCTGCCTTTTCGTCTTCAGGCGCATCACCGGAGAATTCCGGCTGCTGAACGGTCTCGCGTATCGGCAAAACGTTCTCTGAAGAGTCGGGATCGACAGCAGCCTCCCCGGAGACGTCCCGGGGATAGCCGTCAGCAACTGGTGCAGCCACGGGTTGCGGCGGCACGACCACGCCGGAGTCGGCTATCGGCGCGAATTCGGCGACCCTGGGCTCGGCATCCCGCCACGTCGGTATCCGCACGCATCTGACATTCACCCGCACCCCGGTCATCCGCACTTTCTGATACGCCGCGTTAACTTTAAAACACGACGTTATAGAATAAATTTCGTTAAGTATCTGAAACAATGAGGTATGTTAATCCAAAATCTGCCATGAGAATTACTCACGGACTACGCCGAAGCTGTTTTTGGCAATCCTTCCCCATAATCAGTCCCATCCGCGTATCGCCGAAATCCGGGTCCCATTTTGATGCGTAAACTTGTACGAGACCCTAGCCAACCTGACAATCCTCTTGTCGAATCTGGCTTTTTTCCTCCCTAGGGTTTCAAAAAACTAAGCCCTGGCGTTATCGCGCTGGGGTTTTCTTTTCAACCGCTACTTGGACCGATGCGATTCCATGTCTAGCTTGCACTAAGCGACATATCGCAGTGTAGACAGAGCCCGCTACTTCATCCACGAATAAGTAACCGCAAGTCGATCGTCATCATCAAATTCAATCACGTACCACAAGGTACGTGGCCGGCTACTGGCAGCACTGGATCTATTGGAGCGAGCGTGGCAGAAAAAAGTCTCATGAACCCTCACAAATCCCCCGTTAGCATCTCGACGATGTCTGATCTCGCAAAGTGCAAGATGAGGCTTGGACTTCACTGCCTCGAGTGTAATCGGTGGGTAGAGATCCTTCCTCAAGAATGGTTAGACGCAGGAAAACCGGACGTGAACTACATCGAACAGAAGTTCAAATGTAGCGGTTGTGGGAGGGCAGCATCTAAACAGGTGCGCCCGCCTTCCGACGGGCTGGAGAACGCCAATGCATATCAGGGTATGTGATGGCCCGTCACTTCGACGAACAGCTCGATGCCTATCGTATATGGAAAGCTTCACTGGGCGTGTATGTCTAAAAGATGAAGAAAAGCGATTTGCTAACAAAAACCTGCCCAGTGTGCAGGCGCCCATTTGCCTGGCGAAAAAAGTGGGCGAAGGTCTGGGATGAAGTGAGGTACTGTTCTGAGAGATGCAGAAGAAACAGGCGGAAGGTCAATTAAACTTGGTACGCGAACAGCCATCAGCTATGGCTTGGTGCCGGTCTCGGTCGCTTTGCTTTTCAGCATCGGGGGGCGCATTTGGGGGTGAAGCGCCTGGTCTACGAGAATGCACATCGGAGGATGTAGGCGCAGAGATCTGCTCAGCGCCCGGCAGCGTAGACATTACAAAACAGACTGGAAGACCTGCCATGAAGCGCTTATTCGTTCTCGCTGCCCTGATGATGTCTTTTGCGACCTTCCCTGTATTTGCCGACGGCTGCAGCTCGCACACTGACACGACAAAGACTGAGAAGCCCGCACCATCGACCGGCTCCTGACAGACTTTCGCTACATCACGGAGAAAGAACTGTTGAATAGCCGACGCATCGCATATGCGTCCGTCAGGCGAGGCGAAAACATAGAGGCTTGCGAGGATCTGATCGACCGGATTGATACCGAGAGCCAACGCCGCCAGCCCATCCTGTATCCTGGTCACAATGATGCGGATATAAGGCGGCCAGAAACGGCCGAGTTAATCCTTAATATTCCAAGACGTAAAAAATCCATTAAATAGCGGTAACTATTTTACTGCGCTGCAAGATATAGAATTATTTACGAATGAAAGTCGCACCAGGATGGGAGCTGACGATGTGCTGGAGGCGCTGTACCCGCTGCTCCTGCGCCAGGGTACTCCTGAATACATCCGATCCGACAATGGTCCCGAGTTCGTCGCGCGCGCGATGCAGGACTGGCTGGCAAAGGTCGGGATCAAGTCCATCCGAATCTATCTCGGATCGCCCTTGCAGAACAGATATCGGCCTGGGAGAACGGATATAACGAACGATACAATCAAACGCTGCTCCGCGAAGGTCTCAACGCCGGATGGTTCGCAACGACGAAGCAAGCCCAGATCGTCATCAATCAGTGGCTCAGACAGTAAAACCACATCCGGCCAAATCAGGCCCTAAACACGCGACCGCCAGCGCCCAAAACTACATTCACAGATGCCAATGTAATCGGGGGCAGGCCAGAGGTTTCGAACAGCTCCTAGTTCTCCCCTATTCAGTCGCTTCGCCCAGTATCCCTTATACCTGCAGGGACCGGGTCTATCAGAGTACTCTTAGTAGCAAAGGTGGAAAAATACGCTGATGAGGAACACGCTGGCAACGCGACCTGCGCGGTTCATTTGAAATCGGAGTGACTTGAGAGGAGCGCTTCATGTCTGTGGCTCCGTTGTCGAGGCCCTCCCTTCACTGTCTTCAAGACCTTCAGGCAGTTTGTAAAGTTCCCGTTCCTCGCGGTTTGCTGGCAGCAAACGAGGGTAATGCTGCAGACTGATCGGTTCACCATGTCGCAAACACATTACTACTGCATACGGCCCGTGGCCATCGAGCTATAGGCGAACACTTTTCTCTGAGAACCAGGGTCGATTTCTGCGATGCCACTTTTTAAACTTTTCAACGATGTTGCGCGGTCATAGGGCGGCGGCGAATGAGGGTATGTTGTCAGCTTGCATTAGGGTCGCCCCTCCCTTTAGAGCGCCTTACGGAATGCCTCGGCACACAAGCTGAAGTTTAAATGCCGAACCCGTGAGGTGGGTGGTGATCTGCTGAGGAGTTTTTAGCTTCATCTGGTCGGGAGGGCCGTTACAGAGTGCTCGGCATGGTACCGAACAAAAATCCGGCTCAACTGGATCAAAGAGGCACGCTTTCTCCATTCTTGTGATTTATTGCACCGCCAAGACAATAGGAAAACCGGCGATTACTGGAAAGCTGAGGAGCACCCTCAGGCGTAAGCACTAGATGGGCGCTCTATTGTTTGTATAATAGATGAATAGCATTAGTGAAAAAGCGACAGTCAGAACTAAAAGTCCTAACGGTTTTTCAACTAAAATTGCGACCTAGCCCACGAGCGACGGTACAACGCTGTTAATTAACTGCTTCGTGAGCGGGACTCGAGAAGACCCACTAATCGCGACGCCCAATCTAACGCTACCGAGACATGATAATATTACCGCTCCATAAGAGAGCAGGGAGGTTAAAATTTTGCCGTGAACATTATGGGACTGGTAAACAATAACTGCCCCAAGAGAAATGAAAGGCAGAAGGCTAAGCACCCCTGTGAGCAGAGCAGATTTTAGTATGACGTTAATATATTATTTTTTCATTTAGCGAAAGGGATCTATTTTGATATATCCACCTAATAATTAATAATAAATGCTCGGAGGAATTTTTGAATTGAATGCTGCCTCCAAAATTTTTGAGCGAGGAAGTCCGTCTACTTCCCAACATCATCAGCCGCGCGGCAACTCAATTAGTTCGATGGTGTTACCGAATGGATCGTTGATGTAGACGCTGGATGTCCCGTCTCTGTGTTTAGTTAATTCTCCATACTCTGCCGCGTTGTTAGATTCAAAGGCCAAGTGCGGAGGGTGTTGGTTCGGCAGAACAAGCGCAACCTTGGAATTTTCAAAAGAAAGTAATGCCCAAGTATTATCTTGATATTCGATTTCGAAATTTAGTTTCTGGCAATACCAATCTATTGCCATTTCGATATCATCGACGCAAATTGCGGTGTGGTGGATCTTCATTTTCATCTCCTACTTTATTTACGCGATCACCCTGCGAGAAGATCACAAAAACCCTCACCTAAGCCTGCGAACTGCCCCGCCGCCACGACTAGCAGCAGCCGATGGTCCAGACGGTCAGTCGAGTGGCCAGGACCCCGCGGCCTCTCAGTAACGGAGGGCGCATCGCTGCGGCGAGCTACGTTAGTCTGCGGTAAGGACCGCTCGTAACCCAGCGAAATATGAGGCCGGATGGTGTTGTAACAGGTCAACCGGTCTGATAGTTGCTATCGGGGACCTCGCTCTACTGCCAAAATTGGGGCAAGGAATCGGTGTCTGGACGTAAAATTTACTCAAAAGGAGAAAGAATCGTGTTTGGTTTGACCCGAATTGGCCTAGTAAGCGTTGCATCGGGAGTGGCAGCGCTACTCTCAGCGCCCGCTCAGTCCGAGCAATTCAGTTTCGCCGGTAAGCAGGTGAAGATCGCGATCGGCTATGGCGTTGGCGGCACCTACGGGAAGTATTCTCAGATGTTCGCCGATCATTTGAAGGATCACATCCCCGGAAATCCGACGATTACCGTCGATTCTCGCCCCGGAGCTGGCGGCATGCGTATGACGAACTATGCCGCCAAAGCGATGCCGGCAGACGGATATAATTACATAGTGCCGCCGGATACCTCCGTGCTCGTCCAGCTGATGCAACCGGGTAAGGCGAAGTACGACATGCGCGAATTCACGTGGATCGGAACGGCAAACCAGACGAACACCATCGTTGTGGTCCGCAGCGATACGGGCGTGAAAACGTGGGAAGAACTTCGCGACAAGGAAGTGCCGATGGCGGCGGCGGGTCTCGGCTCGACAGGCTACATCATCCCGAAGCTGGTCAACGGGGTTCTCGGGACCAAGATCAAGGTGGTGTCGGGCTACAAGGGCTCGTCCAAAGCTGGCCTATCGGTTGAGCAGGGTGAAACCCGTGGGGCGTCTTATAACTGGCTATTCTGGCGGTCTAAATACGAACGCTGGTTTCAGGGGAACGATCCGTATGCGCGTGCGCTTATCCAGGTTGGCTATTTCCGAGATCCAGACGTGCCTGAATCGGTCCCGATGTTGAAGGAAGTAGTTAAGCCGGAAGATAAATCCCTCGTCGAGTTCGTCGGCGCGCTTGGCCTGATCGGCCGCGGCCTTGCCGCCCCTCCCGGCACCCCGAAAGCTGCGATCGCGGTCATGCGGACGGCCTGGAACAAAATGATCACGGATCCAAAGTTCATTTCCGATGCCGCACGCCGAAAGCTTCGGGTTACGCCGGTTGCTGGAGACAAGGTGCAGCAAGTCGTTAACGACACGATCAACAACACAAAACCGGGACTAATCAAGCGGACCCGACAGATAGTCTACGGCAACTGATCTCTCGGGTTTCTGGATGCGAATGAGTTCCTGCTACCTCCCGCATTGCGGCGGGAGGTAGATTTTTACTTTGGCGACGAAGGTGACATTCTGCGTGACAGCGCTGACCCGGATCTGAATTACAACCGCCTCATCCGGCCGTGGAAAAGCCGGACCGGGCTTTTCTATGTCGAGAAACAAAGCCTGGCGCTCGATCTTGCGCTGATCGCGGTGACCGTGATCGCCCTGGCGGCCAAAAAGAATGCACTCACGCCCCATGCGCCACCCGGCGCCAGTCGACCTGTTGTTGCCGCCGATCTCGGCCACGGGTCACGTCTCACCCACCGTACTGCAATTGAAAGTCAGCTCCCCCCGCGGCATTCTTGCAGTTCGATGCGACGGCCACGTGAAAACGTGCGCCGGTGCTTTTTCTTTGATCACACCGCCGACTGAAGAATGCCACGTCGGCGCGCGACCCGGACAACGGCGGCGGCATAAAGAATCTGGAAAACGAGGAACGGCAAAAACACGACCATCCGGCTGTCCGGGCCGAGCCCAATCAGGATCAGCGCCCCCACCCCCTGCGCCGCTGTCACGCAGATATGAAACAGGGTCACCTGAACGTGGCTCCAGCCGACCCGGTTGAGCAACTGATAGAGATGCGTTCGGTGTGCCTGGGTTACGTTCTCTCCCCGCAGCCCACGACGGCACAACGTGAAAACGGTATCGAAGATAAAATTGAAAAACAGCAGCGGGACCACCAGGAAAGATGTGCGCGACGCATCTATTTCGGCGGCGATCACCGCGAGGGCGGCAAAACTGAACCCGACGAACTGGCTTCCGACATCGCCCATAAACAAGCGCGCATGCGGGAAATTGAAGACCAGAAACCCGGCCGCGCCTGCCGCCATGATGTAGCAGAACATATAGACGAAGAACGAGCCTTCCATGAAAGTGACTGCACACAGAAAGGCAGAGACGATCACGGCCGTGCCGCCGGCCAGCCCGTTCAGGCCATCCATGAAATTGAACATGTTGGTCAGGGCGACGACCCAAATCACTGTCAGCGGATATCCGAGCCATCCGAGATCGATCGCGCCGATACCGGGTAGCGAAACCCGGCTAAAAACAATACCGAATGCGAGAAGCACCAGGGACGCGGCAATTTGCGCTCCAAGCTTGATCTTGAATGTCTTCAGCCGCTTCAGGTCGTCCAGAAAACCAACAAGCGCGATGCCCAGTGCGGAAATCGCGAAACCGAAAAGATGGAAGGTCGACAGACGTGCCTGATCGCTCAGCGCCCATACCGTCGCAAACCCGATCGCAAAGGTCGCGACTATCGCGATCCCTCCGGTTGATGGCGTCGGGCGGGCATGGCTGGAGCGGTGATTGGGCTCATCCAGGATACCGAGACGGATTACCAGATATGTCGCAACTACCGAGACGCAGAACAGCGCGATCGCGAACAGAATATGACTGACGAGGACAGGGATTGTCATGGCGCGGGCATCATAGTCGAAGAACCGGCCGAATCGCGCAGAACCGCCCGGAAAGTGGAATTTTGATCGGTAGCGCTAAAAACCGAAGTAATCCCGTCAGAGTTCGTTTACGTTAATAATTACTAAACTGTCAGACGTCGCAATAAGTGGTCATCAATTAAGTCCAGATAGGTCGATCATGCGTGATTTGGTTGTCCTGAAAGAACGAATTGAATACGCCGAACGGCATTTATCCGCGTCACACAGCGCGCTGGAGCGCGAAAGCCAGGCACTTATGGCAATGTGGCGCCAGATCCGCGACCGATTTGAGGTACAGGAGCAGGAAATCTGGCGTTACAGGGCCCAAATCGCCGCCATGGAAATATCGTGGAGACAGGCAAAATAGGCCAAGCCGGGACCGTTGCGATGCAGATCGCGAAAGCCGTCCAATAGTCTCCCGAGCGCAAGCACGCCCCGGAAGTCATTTTCGCCTTCAGTGATATCTTCGGATAGTCTGCGATCGTCAGGATGGTTTTCCGAGTCCACCCCTGAATTTGGATTCGCGTCGGTTTGTCACGCGTTTTTCGAAGCAATATTCGGACCAGAAGGGTTAACGACGACAATGCTCTGCTATTCATAGATATTTTGTATATATTCCGTCTTTGGCCGCAGCCTTTATCGCCCCCCCCGGAGGACCTTTGGGGCCATCGCCGACGGCAATTTTTGCCGGGCAAGGGCGGGTTGCGTCCATCGGCGGCAACGATATCATGTGCAATGGCGGCGTGGCCGCAACAGGAGAAGCAAATGATAGAACTGGTTGATCTTCGATATGTTCATCTTGGTGCGTCCAACGCGGCAGATGCATCGAAATGGGCGCAGGAAATCTACGGCCTCGAAGAGGTCGCGCAGGAAAACGGGCGCATTTATCTGCGCGGCGACGACCGTGACCACAACATCTGCTACTTCGACGGCGACCCCAAGGACAATACCGTCGGGATCGAAGTGGCCGACTACGATGCCCTGGATCAGGCAGCGAGCCACCTCGAAGCCAATGGCGTCCACGTAACCTGGGGTGACGACCAGGGCGCGGCAGTCCGCCGCTGCATGAAGTATCTCACCTTCAGCGATCCGACCGGCAACAAGTTCGACCTCGTCGTCCGGCCGTTCGCATCGGGCCGGCGCTATTTTCCGAGCCGCGATGCCGGCGTGCACTGGTTCAACCATATCGGCCTGAAGACAACGAACGCGCCCCGGGACGAGAAATTCTGGTGCACCCTTTTCAACTTCACCTCGAATGACTGGATCGGCGATGCCCCGCTTATGTCGTTCGACAAGGTCCATCACCGATTTGCCCTGTTTCCGACCCACGAGGCGGGTGTCCAGCACATCAATTTCCAGGTACGGGAAACAGACGACCTGATGCGGTCGTCCTATTTCTTCAATGACCGCCAGATCAGGATCGTTTTCGGCCCCGGACGTCATGCGACATCGGGAGCGCGCTTCCTGTATTTCGAAGGGCCCGACGGCATGGTCTACGAATATTCCTGCGGCGTGCGGATGATCGAACCGGAAGACGAGTGGAAACCCCGCCAGTTTCCCTTCACGCCGGAATCGTTCTGCGTCTGGGGATCCAAGCCCGATATTCCCGAGTTCAAAGACTAGCCGATGAGCGATACCGAATTCGGCTCCATCGGTGAACCGCTGGATCGCACCCAGGTGCGGGTCCGGGTGGCGGCACGCGCCCTTGCCAGAAACGATCTAGGCCATGCCTTCGGTCATGTCAGCGCGCGCATCGATGCGGATAGTTTCCTGGTCTGCGCGCCAAAACCGATGGGGCTGATCGCGCCCGGAGAGGCGGGCACCGTTGTGCCGGTTGACGGCCCATTGCCGGAGGGCGTCCTCGGCGAAGTCCGCTGCCATCAGCAGATATACAAACGCCGATCCGACGTGAATGGCATCGCGCGGACCTTCCTGCGCGATGTGATGACGCTGTCGACATTCCAGCGCACACCCAAACCCCGCATCGGCTTCGCAACCTATTTTGCGCCCTGCCCGCCGCTCTGGGACGACCCTTTGCTTCTCCGGGACGATGCCGCAGCGGAAAAATTCGCAGAAACCTTGGGTGATGCCCGGGCGATCGTCATGCGCGGCAATGGCTGCGTTCTGACCGGCGCGACCGTCGAAGAAGCCATCGTAATGGCATTTTTTCTCGAGGAATCGGCAAAGACCGAGCTTGCCGTTATGGCGAGCGGTCAGGAAGCTTCTTCCGTGATCTATTCGCCCGAACAGAGCAAAGCGCGCGCTGTGTCGTCGGGCCGCATCTTCGAGCGCATGTGGGATTACCTTACGGCGGGCGACCCCGAAGCGTAAACGCCCCTTGCCGCCACGGTGTCTCTCCGCCTTAACGCCGCTGTCCTGCCCCCTCCCCTTGCGGACCGGATCGCGGGATACTAGGCTTTGAAACAAATAATAAATTGACGCGGCGGCGTACAGTGCGCCGTCCATATTGGGAGAGAGACATGAAAACGATATCCAAAATCGCTCTGACCGCTATTCCGCTTGTCCTGGCGGCTTCGACAGCCAATGCTGAGTCCTTCGTCCGCATGCTTGCCGGCCCGGCCGGCGGGGCGTGGTATCCGTTCGGCGCGAAAATCATGGAAGTCGCACAGAAGGACGTCGAGGGCATCCGCACATCGAACGGTCCCGGCGGCGGCGTCGGCAATGTTCGCAATATCGACAAGGGCGCGGCGGAACTTGGCTGGACCTTCGGTTTTACTGCCTATGAAGGCTATGCCGGCAAGGGCGGGTTCAAGAAGAAACACGAGAACATCCGCCATTTCGCAACCCTTTATCCCGGCATCCTGCAGACCGCCGTGCCGAAGGACTCGCCAGTGAAGTCCTATGCCGACCTTAAGGGCAAGAATTTCAGCCCGGGCAAGACCGTGTTTTCCGGCAACGTCACGGTCGAGCGGCTGGTGAAGCTCTACGGCATCACATATGACGACATCAAGGCCGCCGGCGGCACGATCCACCGTGTCGGGTTCAAGGACTCGGTCGCCCTGATGAAGGACGGCCACGTCGATGTCTTCACCGCGCTGACCAACGTGCCCAACGCCTCGTTCATCGCGCTGGACTTCCAGCCCGGCATCCGCTTCCTGCCGGTCGAACCGGACATGATGACAAAGTTCGTCACGCAGAACCCCGGTTTCTTTCCGGCCACGATCCCGGGCGGCGCCTATAAAGGGGTCGCGTCAGACACCCCGACCCTCGCGACGGCGACCGTGCTGATCGCAGGCAAGAACCTCGACAACGAAACCGCCTACAAGCTGACGGAATCGCTGTGGAAGAATCACGCCGAGTTCGTGAAGGTCAACAAGACCTGGAACAACGTGAAACTTGAAGACGCACTTCTCGGCGCGGCGATCCCGGTTCATGAGGGCGCGATGAAGTATTACGCGGAGAAGGGCGTAAAGAAGAAATAGGCCACCGGTTACGCTTATCGATGCGATAACCTTCAATCACCGCCCCCCGGCGCCGGGGGGCGGTCTGCCCCGGGCCTTTCCATGACCGACAGCCCTCCTGCCCTGAAATACGAGGAAAAGCGCGAGTATTCGCTGCTTGAAGAGGTTCTGCGCGCACAGCGCCTCGACCTTCCGTCGATCGCCGCACTTGTCACATCCTCGCTCGCGATCGCCCTGGCGATGTATCATATCTTCGTCGCCGGTTTCGGGACGCCGGAATCGCTGTCTTTCCGCTCGACGCACCTGAGCGCGATGCTGTTGCTGGCGTTCCTGATCCAGCCGATGTTCCGTTCATCGCTGACCGAGCCGGTCTGGCAATCCGGCGCCTCCGGAAACCCGAAACGCTTGCTCGGCTTCTGCGTCGATTTCGCGATGATCGCCCTTGTCCTTGCGGTGCAGGTTTACATTCTCTCCGATGTCGAGGAACTCCAGGCGCGCGAAGGCTCTCCCGACCCGGCGGATATCGTCTATGGCTGGATCCTGATCGGCCTGGTCATCGAAGCAACCCGCCGTACCGTCGGCTGGGCGATGGTGATCATCACCGGTTTCTTCATCCTCCAGACCCTGAAAGCCGACTGGTTCTTCGGCATGTTCTACGGCCCGCCGGTCTCCGTCGACCGGTTCATCGACAGCCAGTTCATCCAGACCATCGGCATCTTCGGCATTCCGCTGCTGGTCGCGGCAACCTATATCGTGCTGTTCATCGTGTTCGGGGCGATCCTGATCCGCTCGGGCGCCGGCCGTTTCTTCATCGATCTCGCCGTATCCCTGACGGGACACAGGCTCGGCGGGCCGGCCAAGGCATCGGTGGTCGCCAGCGCGTTTCTCGGCACGGTGTCCGGCTCCGCCACCGCCAACGTTGTCACGACGGGCTCGTTCACGATCCCGATGATGAAGAACCTAGGCTACCGGCCGCGTTTCGCCGCCGCGGTGGAGGCCTGCGCGTCATCGGGCGGCCAGATCACGCCGCCGATCATGGGCGCCGCCGCGTTCATCATCGCCGAATTCATGCGGGTGCCGTATATCTACGTCGTCATCTCCGCGATCATCCCGACATTCCTGTATTTTGCGACCATGTATTTCATGGTCCATCTGGAAGCCGACAAGTTCGGTATTCCGCGTGTGCCCAAAGATCAGTTGCCGGACTTCTGGCAGGTCCTCAGGGAGGGCTGGCACCTGATGCTCGCTCTTGTCGTGCTCGTCGTCCTGCTGGTCATGGGCCGGACAATCACCATGGCCGCGTTCTGGGCGATCATCACGCTGTTCGGACTGTCCTTTGTCAATTCGTCGACGCGGATGAGCCCGGTCGACCTGCTGGCGGCCCTCGAATCCGGCGTACGGTCCAGCATCCCGGTGACGGTCGCCTGTGCCTGTGCCGGCATCATCATCGGCTGCACGTTCACGTCCGGACTGGGTCTGAAATTCACCAATTCGGTGATCGACATGTCGGGGGGCAATCTGATGTTCCTCCTGATCCTGACCGCCCTTGCCGCCATTGTTCTCGGTATGGGGATCACCACGACCGCGGTCTACATCACCGTCGCCGCCCTGATCGTGCCCGCCCTGATCGAGATCGGCGTCAACCCGATGTCGGCACACCTGTTCGCGTTCTATTTCGGGGTTGTCTCTTCGATCACGCCTCCGGTCGCCCTGGCATCCTTCGCCGCGGCGGCCATCGCCGGCACGAATCCGATGATGACGGCAGTCGAATCCGCCCGCGTCGGCATCGCGAAATACATCGTGCCCTTCATCTTCGTCTATAATCCCAGCCTGCTGTTCGAAGGCCCGTTATGGCTGACGGCGTATTCGACGGTCGCGGCCTTTGCCGGCGTCTGGATGCTGTCGGTCTCGATAGAAGCGTGGCACAGGGCGCCGCTCGGCCCCGTGCTGAGGCTGCTGGCGGCAATCGGCGCGGTCGCCATGATGTATCCGCCGATGATCGACCTGCTCGGCGTATCGGGCTTCGCGATCAACGGTGTCGGCGTCGCCGCCGGCGCCCTGCTGGTCTTCGGCAAACGGAAAGATCCCGTGCGGCGGGAAGCCCGGACATGAAGAAACTCTTTATCGGCAAACCTCTTCACTGGCTGATGATCGCGGCTGCAACCGGCGGCCTGTACTGGCTGGGCGCCGGCCAGTTCCACCGGGTGAATTATGGCGGATTCCTGCTTGCCGTTATGGGGATCGCCGTTGCCTGCGTCATAATCGTGCTGGCGTCCTACCGGCGCGGCGACCGCATTACCCGCGATGCGCTGGAGGACGAACCGGACGGCTGATCGCCGGATCGGCAACCGGCCTTACCAACAACCATATCGCAGACAACCGGAATTCAGGAAACGACCATGGCCAAACGTCCGAATTTTCTCTTTATCATCACAGACCAGCACCGCGCCGATCATCTCGGCTGTTCGGGTCATCCGGTGCTCAAGACACCGCATATCGATTCCATCGCGGCGAAGGGAACGAAATTCGACCGCTTCTATGTCGCAACCCCGGTCTGTCAGCCCAACAGGTCCACCCTGGTCACCGGGCGGATGCCATCGCTCCACGGCGTGCGGTCCAACGGTATTCCGCTGGACATGCGCGCAAGTACATTCGTCGAGGGCATGCGCGTCAGCGGTTATGCGACGGCCCTTGTCGGCAAAAGTCATATCCAGAACATGACCGGCTTTCCGGCCATGCACACCCGGCCCGATACGAAAGAGGGCTATACCTCGCTGCGCGATACGATGCCCGAAGCCTTCGCAGCCGACACCGAAGGCGACTACAAACAGGAACATCCCGATCGCTGGAAATCCGGAGAGCCCTACGAACTCGACCTGCCGTTCTACGGCTTCGAGCATGTAGACCTGTGCACCGATCATTCGGATCAGGTCGGCGGGCAGTACTACACCTGGTTCAAGGCAAAGCGCCCGGATGCCGACGATCTGCGCAACCGCGACAACCAGTTCCCGCACGACTATGTCGCGCCCCAGGCATACCGTACCGCGATCCCCGAAGAATTTTATCCGACGAGCTACATCAAGGAGAAAACCCTCGAATACATCGACGGATATGTTGCAAAGGAGTCCGATCAGCCGTTTTTCCTGATGGCATCGTTCCCGGACCCGCATCATCCCTTCACGCCGCCCGGCAAATACTGGGACATGTACAAGCCCGAGGACATGGAGCTTCCGGCAAGCTTCGATTACGGCAATGTCGAGCCGCCGCCGCATGTGAAATGGGCACAGGAAATGCGCGAATCCGGCAAAGCCGTGATCGATTCACAAAGCGCTTACGCCGTCTACAAGCAGGAAGTGCTGGAAAGCCGGGCGCTGACCTGCGGCATGATTGCGATGATCGACGATGCCGTCGGCGAAATCCTGGCCAGGCTGGATGAAGCAGGTCTGGCCGATAACACGATCGTTATCTTTACGGCGGATCACGGCGACTTCCTCGGCGACCACGGCCTTATGCTGAAAGGCCCCGCCCATTTCGAGGGCGTGACCCGCGTGCCGTTCATCTGGTCCGAACCGGGCGCCGCTGCTAAATCGACCGATACGCTGGCCAGCACGGTCGACATCGCGCAGACCATTCTCGATCGCGCGAAGATCGAACCCTATAACGGCATCCAGGGCCGCAGCCTGATCAATGCCATCAGGGGCGAAGCAGATCCGGATGCGGTCGATTCGGTCATTGTCGAGGACGACCAGCAGCGGGTTTATTTCGGCTACACCAAGCCACCGCGCATCCGGTCGATCATCACCGACAGCCACCGCCTGACGGTCTCGGCCGGCGAAACCTGGGGCGAGCTGTATGACCTGAAAGCCGATCCGGACGAAATGAACAATCTGTTCGACGACCCCGGCCATGCCGCGATCCGCGCAGAGCTATTCGAACGGCTGTCTTTTCGCCAGATGGAACTGGTCGATACCAGCCCGATGCCGACAATGCGGGCGTGATTTTTGAGGACCAGTGCGGCCAAAACCCTTACCGCCCCACCCCGCGCCACTTGTCCATCGACCGCGCGCCGGTGTAGCCGAGATACCCGGCGCCGAACAGCCACCAGAGGCTTTCCGGGATCGCCTGCAACAGATTGGCGAGGTTGCTCGCCGCCGTCGCCACGTGGTCGGGCCACCAGATGCCGATGACCGACCCGGCGACGCACAAAAGGATGACGAGATAAATAATTTTGGCGAAAACGCCGCCGGATGACGCTCGAGCAACTCGCGTCCCGGCTTGGCACGTCTGCCGGGCACCTGCACAAGTGGGAAACCGGGAAGGTATCGGTCAACCTCAAGCGCATGGGGGAAATCGCGGACATTCTGGGAATCGGGATCGTCGATCTTGTGGAAGACCTGCCCCGCGTGCCGATCGCCGGCAAAGTGGGGGCGGGGGCGGTCGTCGAATCGATCGACGATTTTCCGCTGGGCGAAGCCCGGAAATACGCGCGCTGCCCGACCGGGCTGGACCCCCAATACACGGTGGCTGTGGAGGTCGTCGGCGATTCGATGCTGCCCATCGACGAGGGCTGGTTGTTATTCTACACGCGGGATTATGATGGCGTCCCCACGGAATGTCTGGGAAAACTGTGCGTCGTCCAGTTGTCGGATAACGGCCCGCGATACGTAAAACGTCTCAAGCAGGGCAAGACCCCGTCGCTTTTCAACCTCTACAGCACGAATGCACGCGAAATAGAGGATGTTGAACTCGCCTGGGCGGCGCCGGTGCTCGATGCGCGGCCAGCAGAGCCGGGCGAGCTTGTCGAAGAGCCCGGCGACTGACAGTCTTTTGACAAGGCGCCGGCCCGGCCTGTTTATGGATATTTAGGGATTTTCTGCGGTAATCGGACCTCCGGTCAACATAACCCGAGGCTCTGGCCACAAGTGTCCCATTCGCTCGATAAGAACGCCGCCGGCCCTGCGCGCGCAGACAATGCTGATGGAGGGCGCGATGCCGCAATGGACGCAGGCAGAACCTCGAAAGGCGACATCCAGAATACTGCCAGCACGCCTCAGACGGAGTATGCGCCAGAAGGTGCGTCAAGTGTCAGCCCCGATACTGGCCCCGACCACATCGTCGACAATATTCCAGGAATGATCTTTCAAAGGCAGCTTCATCCCGATGGGACGATCTCCTTTCCCTACGCGAATGGGGCCATTCTCGAATTAGCGGGTATCGACCCGGCAATCGTTACTGCAAACCCGACCGCCTTGAGCGAACGCATTCATCCGGAAGATCTGGCACGCCTCCAGAACGCCGTCAGGCGCTCTTTCGAGAACATGCAGACGCATTCGGAAGAGTTCCGCTTCCATCACCCGCACATGGGCTGGCGCTGGTTCCAGACCATTTCGAAACCGCGCAGAAGACCGGACGGAACTCTTGTCGCAGACGCTCTTGCACTGGACATCACGGATCGCAAAAACACAGAACAGGAGCTCGAACAAAACAGAGCGCAACTCAACAGCCATTTGTCCGAACTTCAGGACACAAAGGAACGCCTGGAACAACGGACGCACGAACTGGTCAGAACGATTCGCGACCTGGCCGACGCCCGCGATCAGGCCGACAATGCCAATAGCGCAAAGTCCGATTTTCTTGCAACGATGAGCCACGAGATCAGAACGCCGATGAACGGGGTTCTCGGCATGGCAAGCCTGTTGATGCAGACGACCCTTGACGACACGCAGCAGGAATTCGTCGAAACGATCAAACAATCGGGCGAAGCGCTTCTCGAAATCATCAACGACGTCCTTGATTATTCGAAGATGGAGGCGGGACAGCTTGACCTCGATCCCACGCCGTTTTCCGTGCTCGAGGTCATGGATAGTGCGGTTCAACTCGTACGGGCCGAATGCCAGGCAAAATCGATCACGTTACGAACGTTCGCCGCGCCGGAAATACCAAACCAGCTGACAGGCGACCCGGGACGATTACGCCAGATACTTCTGAACCTGCTGGGCAATGCTGTAAAATTCACGCCATCCGGCGTCATCACGCTCGAATGCTTCAAACCCGCCGTCGTCGGACACAGTATCGAACTCAGTTTTGCCGTTACCGATACAGGGATAGGCATCCCCGAGGAAGCACAAAGCGCTCTCTTCGAAGTCTTCTCGCAGGCGGACGCGTCGACCACCCGGAAGTTTGGCGGCACGGGGCTGGGACTTTCGATCAGCAAGCGACTTTGCCATCTGATGGGCGGCGATATCACCGTCGAAAGTACAGTCGATAAGGGTAGTACGTTCCGATTCACCATCCAGTGCACCCAACCGAAGAAGGTACCGGGCGAATTTTCGGCGCGCTCGAATCCCGCTCCAACCGCGTCCGCCCTGATTTCAGCCGGCGTGCTGGAGCCTGACAGCGGAATATGCCGTCAATTGCAGGCCTATGGTATCGCGATTGAAGTCTTTGACGATTCCGACAGGCTTCTGGACTGTCTTACTTCTTCATACGGCAGTCAGGTGCTGGTAATCCTCGATTCAGATACCTTCCTGGCGCGCAGCGACCTGGCTGATCGATTGGCTGAGCTGCACGGCGAAACGTCATTCACACTTTGTGTACATGGATCGGCACAGCCGGAATTGCCGGACTTCGCGCAGTTCATTGACTTACCGGTGAGACAGTCCCGGTTACGCAAATATCTCGATAGCTTTGCCCAGAGCGACCCCGTACAGCCACTGCGCACCGGCATGGCGGACGGCGACACCAGTCAAAAGCCTGCACCATCACCCGGGACAGACAACCCGCCCGGGACGAAAGCAACGTCGAAATCTGCGCAGACGGTCCTGCTCGTCGAAGACAACCATGTCAACCAGCGTGTCGCCATGGCGATTCTCGAAGCCGTGGGCATGGAGGTGATCCTCGCGGAAAACGGTCTGGAGGCGATAGACACGCTTCAGAAACATGATTTTGACGTGATCCTGATGGACATCCACATGCCTCTGATGGACGGCATTACCGCTGCAAAGACGATCCGCACGCTGCCGCCGCCCTACTGCGACATCCCGATCATCGCGCTGACAGCAAATGCGATGAAAGGAGATCGGGAAACCTATCTCGCTGCGGGGATGGACGACTATGTCGCCAAACCCGTAAACCCGAGTTCGCTGTCTGAAGCCATTCATCGACAGGCAGGCGGGTCGCGCAAGGACTAATCGAGACAAGCCTGCTTTTTTACTATCACCCCATCGCGGCGCGTTTTTTCTCCAGCCGGACTTTCTGACGGTCCCGGTCGATGACAAAGCGTACATGCCTCGCCTTGCCGACGACATCCATCCCGTCATGCACTTCGGCCTCCAGCGTCACCCGCCGGCCATCGACGGCTGTAATTCTTGCCGTAACGGTCACCGTCATCCCGAGCAGGGATGCACCCAGGTGATCCACTGACACGTGGGCGCCAACGGTTTCCTCGCCCTCGTCCAGATGATCCTGAACCAGCAGGCGGGATGTTTGCTCGATATCGCGGACCATATAGGGCGTGCCGTACACGCGGAGTTCATCTCCCATGAATTCGATTGTTCGGCCGGTATCGATCTCGAATTTCTGCGTGCGCTCCAGACCGGCGGTCAGGCTGTCTTTCATCAGGTCTTGTCCCCGTAGATTTTGCGAATTTCGGTTTTGAGTATTTTACCCATGGCGCTTTTGGGCAGTTCTTCGAGGAACACCATGCGCCGCGGAATTTTGTAGCCGCCGATCAGGCCGCGACAATGGTCGATGATTTCGCCATCGGTGAGCCGCGTACCGGGGCGCGGCACGATCGCTGCAAACAGAGCTTCGCCGTATTTATCGTCCGGCACCCCGACCACGGCGCATTCGTGAACGTTGTCATGCTGGTAAAGCGCCGCTTCGACTTCGGACGAATAGACGTTTTCGCCGCCGGTGACGATCATGTCCTTCTTGCGATCGAGCAGGAACATGAAACCGTTCGCGTCCATCCTGCCGATATCGCCTGTATGAAACCAGCCATCCCGGAAGGACGCCGCGTTCTCCTCCGGCCGGTTCAGGTAGCCGGGCGTGACGTTCGGTCCGCGCACGACCACTTCGCCGCCTTCGCCAAGCGGCACTTCATTTCCATCGGCGTCGACAATCCGCATATCGATGCCGACAAGCGGGCGGCCCGCCGCCTTGAGGATATCGAACGCGCCGCTTCGGATTGCCGCGACATGCACATCCTCATCAAGCGTCGTCAAAATCGGCGACGTCTCCGTCAGGCCATAGCCCTGCTGCACATTGGCGGTCGGAAACGCCTCCATCGTTCGCCGGATCCATTCCACCGCCATCGGCGACGATCCGTAATAGACACGGTCGAGCGACGAGAGATCATAGCTGGCGAATTCCGGTGCCTGCAGCGTCAGGATGATCATCGTCGGCGCCAACATGGCCGATGTGGCGCGATAGTCCTGGATGGCCTGCAGCAGGTTTTCCGGCGTAAATACCGGCAGGTAGGCATGCGCGGCGCCTGCCTGCGTGTAACCCGTCCCCAGCAGGTCTGCCGAATGGAACATCGGCGCCACATGCAGGTAGACGTCGGCGGCATTTATCTTCATCGGGGCGGTACATTGCTGGCCGTTCGAAAACACGTTTTTATGCGTCAGCCGGACGCCCTTGGAACGGCCGGTCGTGCCGCCGGTGTAAAGAAGGATCGCGTCCTCGTCCTCCGCACTGTCATTGCCGTCGGACGGCGCCGCCGCATCGATCAGCGCGTCAGAGACCCTCAGGGTCGTATCGACCGGATCGCCCGCGGGAATGCAAATAGCGCTATCCCGCCACGGCGCAAATTCATCTGCGTCCAGAAACGGCAGGAACGTCTCTTCGACGAAAAGCTGGGTGACACCCGCATCGTCGAGAATATGGCGTATCTCCGGAGGGGCGAGGCGGTAATTCACAGGCACCGGGACCGATCCGTTCCAGTACCCGGCGTGGAGCAATTCGCAATGGCGCCACGTATTACGGCAGATAATGCCGAACCGGTCGCCCTTGTCGATGCCGTTGTCCTGCAACACGGTTGCAAGCCGCATTACCCGGTCCATATGCCCGGACCAGGTGAACCGACGCTCCTTGTCTATGATTGCCGTGTTTGCGCCGAACAGACGTTGCGCCCGTTCCAGCGCCGACCGCATGGTCAGCATTGGCGTCGCTCCGTTTCGCTCCCGTTTTTTTAATACCTTAGCGTGGCAAACAGGGATGAAACAGCGTCAATCGCCGCCGGCACCCAGTATCCCGACGGCCTCGATCTCGACCAGCATATCGGGATGCACCAGTTTCGAAATTTCGAGCAGGGTGGAGACGGGAAAATCGCCGTCGAAATATTCGCAGCGGGCTTCCCAGACCTGCTGGCGGTCGTTTATGTCGGTGAGGAAGACATTCACCTTCACGATATCGGCCATGGTTCCGCCGGCGGCCTCGATCAGCGCCTTGATCTTGTCGAAGATGACCTTGGACTGATCGTAAGCGTTGTCGCCGATAATGGTGTCGAATTCATCGCTCCGCGACGTCATGCCGGCAATATAGACATGGCGGTCGATGACCAGGCAGTTGGACCATGTCCCTACCGGCGGCTCGCCAACAGCCGCATCGCGAATACGCTGCTTTTTCATCAAGCTTTCTCCCGTTCACCTTTCAGCATTGTCGTCAGGAATATACCGATTGCAATCAGGCCGATCCCGGTCGCATGAAAGAGATAGGGCTGTTCCCCCAGCAACGACATCGCCAGAATGACCGTGTAAACCGGGATCAGGTGCACAAAAAGCCCCGCCCTGCCCGGGCCCAGTTGCTCGACGGCGTGATTCCACCATAACAGCGCCAGTATCGAGGCGAAGACGGCATTGAAACCGGTCGTCCACACGGTTTCCCAGATCAGGGGCGTCGGCTTGTAAAAAATATTCTCGAGGATCCAGAACGGAAAGACCGTGACGGCGCCTGCGAGCAGGATACCGAACACCAGATTCAGCCGGTCCAGTTCGCGCGGCACCCGCCGCGTCAGTACGGCATAGAATGCCCAGGAAACGACCGAAATCAGCACGAAAACGTCACCTATATTGAGATCGAGGCTCAGAAATACCGACATATTGCCCCGGCCGATCAGGTACAGAACGCCGACGACCGAGACAATCACGCCGATCCACTGGACCATGGTCAGCCGGTCGCGAAACATCGCCCAGGCGACAGCCACGATGACGACGGGCTCGGCCGAGTTGATCAAGGCAGCACTGATGGCGGACGTGAACTGCAGCCCGACGAACAGCATGCCGTTACCGCCGATGAACAAGAGTATTCCCTGAAGACCGATTATCTTCCAGTGCCGGCACATCAGTGGCCACTGGTCATGCAGGCTCCGCCTGCAGATCGGGTAGAGAATCATCAACGCCAGAACGCAGCGCAGGAACGACATCGCCGCCGGCGGCACGACCCCGGCGACATCTCGCGCAGCGATGATGCTGCCCGCCCAGCACAACATCGCCAGCGCTCCGGCGATGGCGGCCGGCGGCGCATAACGGGTCAGGATATTGTCGGTCGCCGGACTATTCACCCAACGCCCCGGTTTCGGCACAATACGCCTGCACCAGACGACGCCGCCTGACCGAAGGATGAACCTGCTGGGTAAAATATCCGGAAAACATGGCCGGACTATAGCAGCGCCCCCTGCTTCACGATAGAAACGACACACCAATGGGAGCACATCCGATGTATGCCGATCATTCTCCGACCGAGGCCGCGGGCCAGATCATAATCGCCGTCTATTTTATCTGGATGGGCGTCAAGAATATCAAACTCTGGGACATGAACGTGCAGCGGATCGCCGACCAGGGACTGCCCGCCGTCCCCTGTCTGTTATTCGGATTCGCGATACAGTTCAGCGGCGGATTCATGGTGCTGGCGGACTGGCATACGGCGACCGGTGCAATCCTCCTGATGGTGTTCACCGTGCTGGCAAGCGGGCTTCATCACCGGTTCTGGCAGATGGAAGACCCGATGAAACGAACCTATCATTTCCTGCTGATCACCAATAACAGCTGTATCTTCGGCGGCCTGCTGCTGCTGGTCTGACCGCTATTTCGCCGGCACCACCGGCAACAGCAGTCTCGACGCGTGTTTCGCATTATGCAGGAAGGTATCGGTGCCGACCTTGTAGTAGAGATACTGGTGCGTGAAAATCGCGTCCGTCAGCGGTGAATCGCCGTTGACGATTTCCAGCCGGATCCGGTGCCCGGCTTTGAACCGGTAAGCACAGGGCATGACCTCAATTTCGTATTTGTAGATCTCGCCGGGTTCGATCGGCTGCGGATTGGCATGCGTATAGAAAGGCCGGAATCTCGTGCTGTTCTCTTCGTCTTTTTCGCGGTGCGACGCACGCAGCCAGCCTTTCGAGACCACATTGAATGCGGGCTGCAGGCCTTTGGCGCGATCTTCCTTCGACTGCGGGTGCTGGTCCGACAGCTTGACGATGAAATCGGTATCCGTGCAGGTCGATGACACCTGGAGTTCGAGAATAACCGGCCCGGCGATCTCCAGGTCCTTCTCGAGCGGCGCAGTCGTAAACGTAACCACCCTCCGCGCCGGGTCCGGCCAGTGCGGACCGAAACCGACCGTACCGAGCTTCCAGCCGGGATCAGGATAGTCGTAGCTGGTAGAGCCGCCATTTGCCTTCGGCGCTTCCTGGGCGAGCGATCCGTCGTTGAGCGACGTGACGCTGCCCGACTTTTTCCGGTTCAGATAAAAGGGCGTGTATTTCGCATTCTTCGGCGGCCAGACCGCGTCTTCGCGCCATTCGTTGCGCCCGCCGACATGCAGCCGGACGTTCGGACGCCTGTCGTAACCGTTCTTTTTGCCCTTCAGGTAAAAGTCGTAGAACGGCAGCAGTTCCTGTTCGTGGTAGGAGATATGATCGTACTGATCGTGCGCCTCGAACACATCCCTGGCGCCGGTCACCACCAGTTTCTTCGGCGACTTCACTTTCTCGTAGCCCAGAATGTTGCCGCGCAGATGCAGCCCCATCTTGCCCCAGTGTCCGATCGACAGGACGGGCACCTTTATCTCGTCCAGCCGTTCCCAGGCGCAACGCTCGCGCCACCAGTCGTCATAGGTCGGGTGTTTCGCCATCTCGCCGGCGAGGTCGAGCGGCATGTACTGGCCGCCCGGCCCGTTCGCCGCGCGCTGCAGGTTGTTGACCCGGATCATCTGGTACCACATCGCCATGAAATCGCAGTAGATGCCGCCGTGATAGGCGGTACCGCGATACATATCGACGGCGCCGTCATAGGGTGCGATGCATTTCAGGCTGGGCGGATTGACGATCCCCATAAACCACTGCGACCAGGCGTAATAGGATTGGCCCAGCCCGCCGACCTTGCCCGTGCACCAGTCCTGCCGCGCGACCCATTCGATGCATTCGTGGTAATCCTGCTGTTCCTGTCTGTCGAGCAGGTTGTAGACGCCGCCCGACTGACCTGAGCCACGCACATCCATGTGCACATAGGCATATCCCTGATCGCGGACATACCACTCCACGGGCCCGACTTCGCGCCACAGGAACATCGTCGAATGGGGCAGGTCGTCGGTCTCGAACTGGTAGGGAGACGCGGCGAACAGGGCCGGGAATTCCCCGGGCGCGTCTGGACGATAGATCCGGCACGCGATCCGCACGCCATCCCGCATGGTGACAAAGACGGGATCCTCGATCTTCATGCCGTAGCGCTTTTGCGTCGCTGCCGGTTTCTTCGCCATCTTTCGCCTCCCCTGCAATCAGGCCAGCGTATTGACCAATGTGCCGACACCTTCCAGTTCGACCTCGACCGTATCGCCCGCTTTCATGAAGACCGGCGGATTGCGCCCGATGCCGACACCTGCCGGCGACCCGGTCGTCACGACATCGCCAGGGCGGAACCGGTACCACTGCGAATAATAGGAAATAATTTCCGGCAGTTTGAAAATCAGGTCGTCGGTCCTTGTGTCCTGCATGATCTCGCCGTTCAGGCGCGTCTGCAGATGAAGGTCGTGGGGATCGGCGATCTCGTCCTTGGTAACCATGACCGGCCCGCAGGGGGTGAATCCGGGCAGGTTCTTGCCCATGATATTGCGTTCCCAGCCGTGGATCGGCCCGAAAGGCGGCTCGCCCGCCTTGATGTCGGGAATCCAGTCGCGGGCCGAAACATCGTTCGCAATCGTATAGCCGGCCACATAATCCATCGCCTCGGCCTCGCTGACGGCGTGGCATTCGCGCCCGAAGACGAAGCAGAATTCGCCTTCGTAATCGATCATGTCGGGACATTGCGGCGGAACGCGGATCGCCTTGCCCGACCCGAGAAGGGAATCACGGGTTTTGATAAAACCCGCAGGGTGAGCCGGGCGCGGCGTATCTCCCATTTCCGCGAGATGCCGCCCGTAGTTCATCCCGACCGAGAAGACGAGCCAGGGATTGGGGATCGGAGGCGCCAGGTTGGTGTCCGAAAACGCCGTCAGCGCACCCGAACAGGAACCCATGTCCGCCTCGGCGGCGCCGGCCATGCGTCTGACGCGCTCCAGCCCGTCATCGCCCTGCTCGAGAATCTCTCGCACCGATTGAGGCCGCCATCCCGACACCACGCGGTCCGGTGCCAATGCTATGTTAAGAACCTGATCGTCGCCGATGACGATTCCCGGGTTTCCGCCCTCGGCGGTGTAGATGGTCAACAGTTTCACGGTCAGAATTCCCTGATTGGTTTATGGATCAGATTAATGCGGTGGCGAGTTCCGGCACCGCGACGACAAGCAGAAGCACCAGCAGCATGGTGATTGCAAACGGCACCGCGCCCCAGAACACATCCTCGATGCGGATGCGTTCATCCTGCAAATTGTTGTGTATCACGAAGCACGCAAGCCCCAATGGCGGCGTCAGCAAACCGATCTCCACCGCGATAATGGTGATAATGCCGAACCAGATCAGATCGATCTCGAAGCCGGCCAGGGCAGGAATCATCAGCGGTACGGTAATCAGCATGATAGAGCCGGCATCGAGGATCGTCCCCATCAGGACGATCGCGAGGATGTAAATAACCAATAACCCGGTCAGGCCGAGACCCGAAGTGTTGACCCAGTGCTCCATCAGGTTCGGAATACCGGTCAGGGTGATCATTCGGGAATAGATATGGGCCGACACAAGCAGAAAACAGATCGATGCCGTCACATGTCCCGTCTCCGAAAGAGCCTCCCACAGGTTCTCGCGGTTGAGAGAGCGCTTTACGAGGCTCAGGATCAGCGCACCCAGCGCGCCGACACCGCCAGCCTCCGTCGCTGTAAACAATCCACCGTAAATCCCGCCCAGCACCAGGGCGATCAGCAGAATAATCGGCAGGCTTTTGCGCGCCGCCTGGCCACCGGTCATAAGGGCGGCGCGGTTCGTGTTCAGCGCTTCGGCGTTGCCGACCTTGTCGGGGAAATACGTCGCCAACACCCAGATCAGGATGCAATACGCGACCGTCAGTACGAGCCCCGGGATGATGCCTGCAATAAACAGATCGCCGATCGATTGTTCCGCCAGAATACCGAACACGATCAGCAGCAGGCTTGGCGGGATCAGCATGCCGAGCACGGATGAGCCCGCAACCACCCCGACCGAGAACCTCGGTCGATACCCCAGGCGCAGCATTTCCGGTACGGCAACCTTGGTAAACACCGAGGCCGACGCAATGCTGGTACCGGTGACGGCGGCGAATACGGCATTTGCGCCCACCGTTGCCGTTCCCAGCCCGCCTTTCATCCGGCGGAACAGGTGGTTCGCAACATCGTAGGTATCCCTGCCGATCCCCGAAATGCTGACCAGCAGGCCCATCAGCACGAAGAGCGGGATCACCCCGAATTCATAATGCTTCATGCTTTCGCCGATCGACAGCGCCAGAAGCTTGCCGGCAAGGTCCATGTCGCCGCGGACCAGCCAGACGCATGCGAAGGAGATCAGCGCCAGCGCGACGCCAACATGCACGCCGACATAGACGAAGAAGAGAACGAACACGATGGAGATAACGCCGATCCCGGCATCGCTGATTCCGGTAAAACTTGCGATCGCCCACAGGATGGCGCAAGCGATTCCGAGCGAGGCGAACGTCCGCACGATACCCCTGCTTTCGAACGTATTCTGCCGGCGCAGCGCAACCAGATCGTCGATTCCTTCGAGCAGCGACCTGCAGAACTGTACTGCGCACATCGCGGCGCCGACCAGTATCAGCAATTTGAAGGGCCATCCCGGCAGGGCGAAATCGCCTTCGAGGCCTTCGAAGGTATCGCGCCGCCAGACCTTTTCGAAGGTCGGCAGCGTATAGACGAAAACCAGCACCATCAGACCGATCCCGAGCGCGTCATAGACCATCCGCAGGCTCAACCCGAGAGACGGCCTGTCGCGCAGCAGGCGCGCCAGCAGAATGTCCGACCGGGTCAGCCTGCCGCTGCGGATCGCCGCAGGCAACTGCATGAACATGATGACAAGGATCGACAGTTCGACCAGCAGCGGCACGCCGTTTATCGGCTCATTGAACAATGACCGGCTGATAACATCGGCGCACAGGATCGACATAAGGCAGAAGATCCAGACACTCCCGCCGCCATTGAACAAAGAGACCCAAGCGTCGAACAGCCGGGCCTGAAGACCCGGCTGTCGCGTGGTCGAAACGTCGGATTCCGACATCAGAGTATTGCTACCCTGTCATTTTGGTTCCGCTAGTTCCGGTCCCAGTCGCGGGTAATCTCGACCTTGGCGGCACGAAGCTCCTCCATATAGGTCGAGATCATTTTGTTGCCCGGCAGGCCTTTTTCTTCAAGCCGGTCCGCCCATTCCTTGGCGATGTTGGGCAATGCCATCGCCCATTTCTTACGCTCCTCGGCCGCAAGTGCACTGAACTTGACGCCGCCTTTCTTCATTATGCCGATAAACTTTTGTTTCTTCTGCGCATCGATCCGGTCGAGATAGCCCGGCCACTTGTCGACCTCTTCGCGAATGATCTGTTGTACATGACCCGGAAGGTTCTTCCAGACGTCAGCATTGAACGAGACCCCCGACACCACGGACGGGCCGAAATCGACCTGGGTAAAATAAGGCGCAGCGGACCAGGTCTTGTAGACGAAACCAAGCGTTTCGGAGATGGGATAGCCTTCATAAACGCCATTCTTGATGTTGGTGAAGGACTGGTTCATCGATGAATTCACCGAAACCGCGCCTGTATCGCGCAGCCACTGCGCGAATGTACCGCTCGATCCCAGTTTCCGGCCATCGAGATCGCTGAATTTGGTGACGGGAAATTTCGTGAAAAGCTGCATCGAATCGTTGGCGCCGCTCTGCAGGTAGACCTGGTTGTGCTTTTTGTAAGCCGCGGCCATTTCGGGAATTTTTTTCCGCATATTCCCGTCGATCGCCACCAGTTGCGCGCGCGTAGGCGTCACGAACGGCATGTAGACCGCATAAGCTTCGAGCGGGAGGTTCGACGGCTCGAAATTCTTCAGGATCAGACCGGCGCCCGCGATGCCTTCCTCTACGGTTTCGAAGACTTCGTTGAAGCTGGCGAGAGACCCCGAATAGGCATGGTTCCATTCGATCTTGAACCCCTTGCCCTCGGGGCTGGCAAGCCGTTCGTCGATTTTCGTGGTCACGATATCCTTGAAGGCGCCGACAAACGTTACCAGCGGCGGCGGTGCAGCAGCGACGGTTATCTTGACGGTTTTTGCAGTTGCCGGCGTCGCAATGGCGCCAGCGATCAACGCGCCGACCATCAGAATGCCTGAAGTTCTAGCCATAATAGCGTCCTCCCATGTATTGATTTAGCGGATTGCTAAAACCAAATTCCGGCTTCCCGGATTCCTGTTATTGGTCAGGATTCCCGCGACACCCCTATCAACATCGAATTCTTTTTGATCCGACTTGGCTCAAGTCTTGTTTGCTGCCGTTAAATTGTCAACGTCTCGCTCTCGAGCCTTCTGATCCGGGAAAGGAAGGACAAATTCCGGAACCGCAGTCGTCGGCCGATTTCGCCGGCCCGGATCAAGCCAGTTCGTAGGGAACCTGGTTCGGACCGGGAAAAAGCGTTCTGGTGCCGTCCTCGTTATGGCGATACTGCTCGAAGGTGCCCGACCTCTGGCTGCGGACGATAACGGCGATGGTTTTTTCGTCGCCCGCGTACTCGGCGTGAATGCGCCATGGTGGCACGATATCGACATCTCCGGGTCCGCACACGCTGGCTTCGCCCTGCTCGAATCCGTTCTCGCCTGGCGTCATCTGGACAATCCGTTCCCCTCCCGCGAGCACGCCGTATACCGTCCATGCCTTGCCGTGATCGTGCGGCACTGCAAGCCCGCCCGGATTCTTGATCAGGCCATTAATGACAAACCCGTGGTCCGGGTCTTCATAGAACAGGAGGTTGTCGACTTTCTTTCCGTCGAAACCGCCGACCGGCCAGTCCTGTGCATGTTTCTGCAGGTCGGGGTCTTTGAGCAGTTCGCCCAGCAACGCCCGGCAGCGCTCCCATTTTTCATCGCCATCAACCGTCTCGCAGGTCTTCCGCATCTCGGCGACGACTTTTTCGACCGCCGGCAACATTGGCTTTCGTTCCATATCTGCGTCCCTTTTATCTGTGCTGGCAGATCGTATCGACCAGCGCGGGCCTGCCCGCCTTGACCTGTTCGATCGCCCGTTTCAGCGCGCCGTTTATATCGGCGGGGTTTTCTATCGGCCCTTCGGACCACCAGCCCATCGATTTGGCGGCCTGGGCGAAATCCGGTTCGGGTCCGTCGAGATCCATACCGATATAGGCGCGTTCCTCGGCGGTGCCGCGCGCATGGGCGACGTGCTTCTGGTGTTCCCAGTCGTTGTAATAGGCGCGGTTGTTATACATCACGACCAGCATCGGAATTTCGTACTTGGCGGCGACCCACAGGGCGCCGAGATCGAACATCAGATCGCCATCGGGCTGCAGGTCGACGACCAGACGCCCCGCGCCCTTGTTGGCCAGCGCCACACCGAGAGAAATACCGAACTGTGTTGCCGTCCCGAGCGACCGGCCAGGATGGCGATAGGGCTTGTCGAAGTTCCACAGCTTGCGCGTCCAGTTGCGCAACTCACCCGCCGTCAGCACCCAGTCCTCGTGCTCTATAACAGCCCACACCTCTGACGCGAGCCTCGGCAACGTGATCGGTGACGCATCCCAGTCCTCTCTCGCATCCACCGCCCATTTTGCGAACAACGCATTGTGACGCCTGCCGATTTCGGCGCTGCGGCCGGCAATCTTCTGCTGCAATACCGTGTCACCGGCAATGCGTTCACGGCAGATATCGGTCAGGATCGGCAGGGCGGACACGACGTCGGATGTCACCCGCACATCCCAGTCGCGATGCTTGTTGTAATCCATCGCCCATTTACTGATCTCGATATCGCCGAACCCGATATCGATCCACTTGCTGCCGGGAAGCGTCCTGTCCTCGACCTCGCGCGTTTCCGGATCCGTGCCGTGAGTCCCCCGCGTCCAGTCGCGAACATCGAGGCACAGCACCAGATCGGCGCCTTCGAACGCCTTTCCGTCCATGCTGAGGTTCAACGGGTGGCGGTTCGGGAAGTTCAGGCGCTTGTATATATCCGACACGCCCGCGCCGACGGTTTCGGCGAACTCCACGATATAGTCATAGCCGTGCGGCATGCGTCCCGCATATTCAACCAGGATCATCGGATTGTCCGCCGTCAGCAGGTGATCGGCGACCTTTTCCAGTGCCGAGCGATCGGGCGCCAGGGGCGTCGTCACGCGAACGGCGTCCGGTGACGGCAGTTTTATCTCCTCCGTCAGCGGCGCTTCCTGAATGCCGGCGTCGTAGCACATGTAGATCGGGCCCTGGGGCTCCGCCATCATGATCGAATAGGCGCGCGCGAAAGAGTCCGGGATGCCGTGCACGCTGCCGGGCTGGTAATCCCACTTGGTGAAGTCGCGTACCGCATTGCCCTGCACGGCAGCGGTATGAATCCAGTCGATAAACGGCCGGCGGATGCCTTCGTCTGTCGGGCCGGTCGCACCGATGATGAAAACCGGCGCCCGGTCGATATACGCGTAATAGATCGCGAGCGGCGCATGCAGCAGGCCGACGACGTTGTGGACAATGGCAATCATCGGCTCGCCCGTCGCTTTCGCATAGCCATGCGCCATCTGCACCGCAATTTTCTCGTGATTGCAGATCATCATGGGCGGATCGTTCTCGCCGTAATTGACCAGTGAATCGTGCAGGCCGCGATAGCTGGCGCCGGGATTCAGGGAAATATGCCGGAATCCATACTGCTTGATCAGGTCGACAATGATGTCCGACTGGTATTTCTGATCGGATTTCCGGATTTCGGTACCGTCCGACATGGATCGCCTTTCCGCTGATTGCGTTACCGATCAGGATCGGCCTAATCTTGTTTTCCAGCAAACCATACGTCAGCGTATGCCCGCGCTCAACGGGCGTGCCACCGACAAAGGATACCGCTATGGCCACAGTCACCCGTGAAGTTCTTCCGCCGGCGATAGGATCCGACGAACTCAAGCGCCGTCAATCCGAACTCGCGGCGAATACCAAACCGTCGGTCTTCAATGTCGCGGGCCAGCTTCTGGCCCGTGGCCGGACAGATACCCCGCTCGCGGCGACGGAAGACCTGTCGATCCGGCTCAAGATTTATGCCGAGGGCGGCGAGAACGAGCTTCATGCCCATCCCGGCGAAGATCACAGTTTTATCGTCCTGCAGGGCAGTGTCCGGTTTTACGGTCCCGAGGACGAGGAGACCGTTCTCGTCGCAAACCAGGGCATTATGCTGCCAAAGGGGAACATGTACTGGTTCACCGCCATTCCGGGAGAGCCGCTTGTCATGCTGCGGATCGGATCGCCGAATTTCCAGAAACTGCCGGAAGTAGATCGCATTGACGCGGACGGAAACCCCATGCGAGGCGATTCAAAGAAGAATAAATCCGTGCCGATCGAGTTTCTCGACGGAAAATTTTACGGCTGATCGCGGACAAGAGGACCACACGGATGACGACACTGGTAACGGGTGCCGGCCTGATCGGGACGGCATTCGCAATCGAGGCAGCAAAACGCGGCGAGAAGGTCGTCTTTCTCGATCCCCTGCCCCGGGCGGATTATGTGGCAGGCCGCGTTGGCGATATCGACTATGAGATCATCGCGGACGACGCGTGCAGCCTGCCCGCCCTGATCGACGCGATCCAGACCCACCATATCGATACGTTCGTCCATACCGCCGGGCTGATCGGCAAGCGCGTGTCCAGACCGCTCAGCGCGGGCTATAGCCTGAATGTGGGCGGTGCGATGGCCGTTGCCGAGGCCGTCAAGCTGACACGTGTGAAGCGCCTGATCCATATTTCGACCTTCGGCGTCTATGACTGGCGCCAGCCGACCCCCGATAAAATCGATGAGAGTTTTCACCGCGGCAGCGGCGCGGCCTATTCCAATTCGAAGGCCGCCCAGGAACTGATATTCGAGGCCTATCAGGTCGAATGCGGCTTCGAACTTGTATTGCTGCGCCCGGCAAACGTCTTTGGCACAGGCCATTTCTGGGCCGGTTCCGGCGGCGGCGAAAAGGTCCAGACCCTGGTCGAAGCGGGCCTTCGCGGCGTTCCCGCCGTCATTCCGGAAGAGCAGACCATGGCATTCGAATATATCTATGCAAAGGACATGGGGCGCGCCGTGGACCTCGCCGCGACGGCCACCGGCCTGCCCGCAAAGGCAGTCTACAACCTCGCCTATGGCGAAGTGATTTCGTTCGAGCGGCTGGTGGATGCCGTGCGGGCGGCCGTCCCGGGGTTCGAAATCGAGATAACGCCCGGCAAAGCGCCGGTGTCACGCGACACGCCGCTGGACGTCAGCCGCGCGGCGCATGAATTGGGCTGGACCCCCGCCTTCTCTCTCGAAGGAGCGATGGTGGATTACGCGGCGGATCTGCGAAAAAGAAACCGGTGAGGAGGCCCCACCGGTTTCAAACGTGTGAACGTCGCGTCGAAAAAAGAAGGTCTTCCGGCGCTCAGTGATCCTTCTTCATGGCCGCCGCGGTATTCACCATCGAGTGAATGCTCCGCGCATAGTCCATGGCGCCCTGGTCGTCCATCCGCGGCGCCGACCGCAGATATTCCTTCAACCCTAGAATGGCCGGACGCGGACGGCTGATCAGCAGGCCGCAGAACCGTTCGACCTCCTCCTCGAGTTTGTCGGCATCGACGACTTGACTGACCAGCCCGTAGGTGAGGGCGCGCTGGGCATCGATAAAATCGGTGGAATAGGTCATCCACATGATGGCGTTGCGCGGCATACGGTCGTAGACCGCCGACATCACCATCGTCGGCATCACGTTATGCCCGACCTCGGGAATATTGAAGGTCGCGGTGCTGCTCGCGAAGGACACGTCGCAAACCGACGCCACAGCCGTCCCGAAACCCATGCAGCGGCCTTCGATCACGGCTACGATCGGAACCTGGGCGTCCTTGATCGAACGATAGCAATTGAAGATCGGATCGTATTCCGGGCGGCGGCTATACGCTTCAGGGGAAGGCGGGCCATTGCTGGCATCTCGAACGCGCCCGGTGCAGAAATCCGGGCCGGTGCTGCGCAGCAGGACCATGTCGGAGGTCTCATGCGCGGCGAGAATGGCCTCGGAGAATTGCCGTGCCATGACATCGGACACGCCATTGTCAGGGGGTGTATTGAAAGTCGCTCTCAGGATTCGTCCGTCCTGTTGCAGCAGAATGTCGTCGCTCATCTCCGTCTCCCGTTAATACGTTTGGTGTTCGTTATCTGGTCTTTTCATAGAGCGCCGCTTCTATATCGCGGGCCCGGATAGGCAGTTCGTTTATCTCGATATCGAACGGCGCCAGCGCGTCGTTGACCGCCGACGCGATCGCGGCAGGCGCACCGAGATATCCGCCCTCGCCCGATCCCTTCTGGCCAAGCGAGGTCAGTGGCGACGGCGTGCAGCTCTCGGAATCGACAACCGCCGGTATTTCGTGCGCCGACGGCAGCAGGTAATCGACGAATGTCCCGGCCAGCAGCTGACCATCCGTGTCGTATTCGAACTTTTCATACAATGCCGCACCGATACCATGGGCGACCCCCCCGATAATCATGCCGCGCACGATATCTGGATTGATGGCTGTCCCGCAATCGTGGCCGATGAAATAGTCGTGAATTTTGACCTTGCCGGTATCGGGATCGATCTCGACCAGCGGCACATGGGCCTGGAACGAGAAGCACGGGTATAGCGGCACCCGGTTATTCTCATCCGGCAGACCGCCCGCACCGGGCACCTGCTGGACCGCATAAGCCTGCAGGCCCAGTTCGTGGCCCGGCGGCATCCGGTGGAACTGCTTGTGCGCGATGTGGCAGATTTCCGTCCAGGTCAGCTTGCTGATCGGGTTCCCGCGCACCGTGAACTCGCCATCGGCATATTCGATCTGATCTTTTTCGACGCCCAGATCGTGGGCCGCGATGGTGATCATCTTCGCCTTGATATCCCGCGCCGCCTTCGACGTCGCGGTGCCGAGAACGATCGCCATGCGGCTTGCAACCGGGCTGCGGGTCGGCAGGGCTTCGAGCGAATCCCCGTGCAGGACACGGATCGTATCCGGGTCCCGCTCCAGCTCCTCGCCGGCGATGGTCGATACAAGCGTTTCATGGCCCTGACCGGATGTGGTGGTGCACATGACCGCCGTGATCGCCCCGGTCGGCTCGACCTTGATCAGGACAGATTCGACAAACGTGGTGATTTCCAGCTTGGGATTGAACAGAAATTCAAAAATATTGTTCCCGCCGCCGGGCTCCAGGCATGTCGCGATACCGACGCCCGCGAGCTTGCCCTCGGCCCGAAGCGCGTCCCGCCGGGCGATCAGGTCGTCCCAGTTGGATGTCTTGAGAATGCCTTCGAGCACCGCGTGGAAATCGCCTGAATCGTAGATCGATCCCGGGGGAATTTGCCAGGGGAACTCGTCCTTGCGGACCAGGTTGCGCGCCCGCACTTCTACGCGATCGATACCGAGATACTTGGCCACGCGCTCCAGCCCGGTCTCGATCGCGAAATTGGTCGGCGACTGACCAAAGCCGCGCACGGGGACCTGCCCGGTTTTATTGGACGTAACGGATATGGCCTCGTACTCGATCGAATTCATCCGGTAGGGCCCGCACAGCGCCGTCATCGGCTTGCCGAGCTGAAGCGGCGCGCGGCCCGGATAGGCGCCGACATCGTCCAGCGCGCGGATCTTCATCGACCTGATGACGCCCTCGTCGTCAAACGCCATCGTGATATCGAATATCCGGTCGGGACCATGCGCATCGCCGCCCGACATATTGTCTAGCCGGTCTTCGATGAACCGCACCGGAAACCCGAGCTTTTTGGCGAGATACGTGACCAGAATCGTATGCTTGATGCCGCGCTTGACCCCATAGGAGCCGCCGACATCGACGTCGTTATGCACCCGCACCTGGTTCATCGGTATGCGGAGCGCCGACGCGATCTGGTCCTGATACTGCGGCATCTGGATCGACGCCCAGACATCGATGATCTCGTTCACGTCATCCCACTTGGCAACGACGCCGAATGTCTCGATCGGCACCGTGGACGACCGGCCCCAACGGGCGCGGTAACTGACGGTATTGGGCACGCTCGCGAAATCCTCCGCGACCGGCCCCCATGTCCAGGTCTTCCGGAACAGCACGTTCGTGCCGTGGGCGGGGTGAACCAGAGGCTGGTCCTCATCGATCATCTTCTCCGAATCGACAGCGGCCGGCAGGGCTTCGTATTCAACCTCGATCAGTTCTGCCGCGTCTTCGGCAATGTAGCGGGAGTCCGCAACCACGGCCGCAACCCACTCGCCGGCATACCGGGTCATGCCAACGGCCAGCGGATGCCAGATCACATTGGGCAGGTCCAGGCCGTGAAACAGCGAATTCGTCGCTTCCGCGATCTCGTCGCCGGTCAGCACGTAGTGAACGCCCGGCAGGGCGAGCGCCGCGCTGGCATCGATGCTGATGATATTCGCGCGGGCATGCGGGCTCGGCAGAATGGCGACATGCTTCATGCCGGGGATTTCCACGTCGGCGACGAATTTGCCGCGGCCGCTGACGAACCGGCGGTCTTCCTTGGTCCGGCGCTTGCGCGATACGTACCGGTAATTCGGCAGGTTTGCGGGGGCATCAACCATTGGCGGCTCCTTCGCGGCGACGCTTCGCCGTCATCTGTACCGCTTCGACGATCTGCTGATAGCCGGTGCACCGGCACAGATTTCCGCTGATCGCCTCGCGGATATCGTCTTCGCTGGGGTCGGGATTCTCGGCAAGCAGGGCTTCGCTGGCGACCAGCATGCCGGGCGTGCAATAGCCGCACTGCATCGCGTGGCATTCCCAGAACGAATCCTGCAGATCGCTGAGTGAGCCATCCTCATTGAGCAGACCTTCGACGGTCGTGATCCTGTGTCCTTCGGCCTGAACCGCAAACATCAGGCAGGACCGGATCGGTTCTCCGTCCAGGAAAACGGAGCACGCGCCGCAGATACCGTGTTCGCAACCGACATGGGTGCCGGTCAGCCGCAATTCGTCGCGCAGGCAATCCACCAGTGTCATCCGCGGCGGAATGGTGAGCGTCGTGTCCCTGCCGTTAACGTTCAGTGTGACTTCAACCTGTTTCATTTCCCCGCCTCCGCAATCGCATCGTCAATCGCGCGCGTTACGAGCTTTCGTGTAACGCGGCGCCGGTAATCGGCGGTCGCGTGAACATCCGTTTCGGGATCGATTTCCTCGTCGACCAGCGCAATCACCTCCTGGAACCCGCCTGCCGGTTTCCCGACAAGGGCCGCTTCCAGCGCATGCAGCTTCACCGGCGACGGCGCTGCACCGCCGACACTGATGGCCGCTCGGGAGATACTGCCATCGGCGGCCAGCACGATCTGCGCCGCGGCGGCGACAAGGGCGAAGTCGCCCTGTCGGCTCGATGTCTCGTGGAAGCCGGTACCGATCCGGGTATCCTGCCAGACGGGAATACGAATCTCGGTCAGCAGCTGTTCCGGTTCGATATTCGTCACCATCGCCGCTTCGAAAAACCCGTCAATCGGCATTTCGGTCTCGCCCGAAACAGATCGCAGGATCATGGTCGCTTCAAGCGCCAGGCCGGCCATAGGCAGTTCTGCGGACGGATCGCCATGTACGATGCTGCCGCCGATTGTGCCGCGGTTGCGGGTCTGCTGATGACCGACATTGCGCACCGCCTTGGCGACGAGCGGCAAACGATCGGAAACAATGTCCGATCTCTCGATGGCGCGTTGTCGGGTACCGGCGCCGAACGACACGAAGTCACCCCGGTCATCGATACCGGCAAGCTCGGCGACATCGTTGATATCGATCAGCATGTCGGGACGCGCCATGCGCATCGCCATCAAGGGAACAAGTGTCTGTCCGCCGGCGATGATTTTGCGTTCCTCGTCGCCCGCCTCTGCCAGCAAACGGCAGATTTCGTCGACCGACGACGCCCGGACATAGTCAAAGGCAGCAGCTTTCATCGAGACCCATCCATATTTTCAACATCATTCCTAGCGGGTTTGGCCGGTTCGACCGAACGCAGCCCGAGCAATCTAGAGCCATATAAGCCGGCATGGTAGCCCGTGCGACGATAATACCTTGCATGGCACCATGCGAGGCTTTGCGGGCTTAACCGTTCCTTAGAGAATTTTCGTCAAATTAGAGATAACTCAAGGAGAGTCCCATGGCACAACATGCAGTTCTGAGCCATCCCGACGTCGCCCATGCCGGCACAAACCGCCGGCCATCCGATAAGGGCTGGTCACCGCGCGTAAAATTCGTCTGCTTCCTCGGCTGCACCGTCGCGAGCTGGGCTATCGTACTGGCGCCCTTCTTTCTGATCGGCTGAGACGCCGCGCCGCCCCGGAGGCCGGGGCAGCGGAAGATCAGACGTCGCCGGATTTAGCGGCGTGAATCAGCTCCCAGATCTTGCGGGGCGTGACAGGCATTCTGATATCGCGCACCCCGTAAGGCCGCAGCGCATCCACGAACCCGTTTACAAGCACCGCCAGGGCCGGCGTCGTGCCGCCTTCCCCGCCCGCCTTCACGCCAAGCGGATTGGTCGGTGACGGCACTTCGTTGAGCGCCGTGACGAAGGACGGATATTCATCGGCGCGCGGCATATGATAATCCATGAACGATCCCGCCAGCGGCTGGCCATGCTCATCGATCGCGCAGAGCTCGCCAAGGGCCTCGCCGGCACCCTGGACGATGCCCCCATGGGTCTGACCGTCGACAATCAGCGGATTGATCGCGCGCCCGACATCGTCGATCGTGGTGTATCGCACGACATCGAATGCGCCGGACTCGGGATCGATCTCGATCTCGCAGACATGGCAGCCATTCGGGAATACCGGGGTTTCCATCACGTTGTCTTCGATCACAGACAGCCCGTCCGCGAGCGCTTCCGGGAGATCGGTCCTGCCGGAGACGGCCTCCGCAAGCTCAAACAGGCCGATTGCCCGGTCAGTGCCCTTGATTGCAAACGCCGCGTCGGCAAATTCGATATCGCTTTCCGCCGCTTCGAGGACGATGGCCGCAAGGCGTTTTCCTTTTTCGATCAGTTCGTCCGCTGCTTTGACGATCACGGTGCCGGCCATTCGCATGGACCTCCCGCTATGCGACCCGCCGCCGACCTTGACGACGTCTGTATCGCCGACAATTACGGTGACGGTTTCAACCGGCACGCCGAGCCATTCGGCGGCGACCTGTGCAAAGCTCGTCTCGTGCCCCTGCCCGCTCGGCTGGGTGCCGATCACCAGATCGATGCCACCATCCGGCTTGACGTGAATTTCCGCCTGCTCGCGCGGCGTGCCGATCGATGATTCGACATAGTTCGCGAATCCCCGGCCCAGCAGCAATCCCCGCGCTTCCGCGTCTTTTTTACGGGCCGCGAAGCCGTCCCAGTCGGAGAGTTCCATCACCATGTCCATGCTTTTGGCGTATTCGCCGCTGTCATAGGTCATGCCGACCGCATTCGGATACGGCATCTGGTCCGACGAGACGAGATTTTTCCGGCGCAGCTCGATCGGATCGAAGCCAAGCTCGTGCGCGGCTGTTTCGACAAGACGCTCGATTGCGAATGTCACTTCCGGGCGGCCCGAGCTGCGATAGGCGTTGGTCGGCGGCGTGTTGCTGAATACCGCGCGCGACCGCAGGTGCGCCGCCGGGATATCGTAGGAGCCCGTGATCAGCCCCGACCCCTTGCTCAGCGGCGACAATGATACCATCCGCGAGCCTACATTGCTGAGGTTGTCGGCGCGCATGGCGAGGAACCTGCCGTCGGCATCGAGAGCAAGCGATACCTTGGTCACAAGATCGCGCCCCTGATAGTCGCTGATGAAAGACTCGCTGCGCCGGCAGGTGAATTTTACCGGTCTGCCCACTTTGCGCGACGCCCAGCCCACCAGCGGGAATTCGACATAAAGGCGGTTTCGCGTGCCGAAATTGCCGCCGACATCCTTGGAGATGACCCGCACGTCTTCCGCGTCGACACCCAGCACCTCGGCAATCTCGCGTTTCTGACGGACCGACCCGCCGGAACCGGCATATATCGTGTACCGGCCTGTGGCATCGTCATAGTCACCAAGCGCCGCGCGCGGCTCCATCGGCACGCCCGTGACGCGGTCTATATAGAACTCCATATCGACAACGTGGTCGGCTTTATCAAAGGCCGCATCGGTCGCAGCCTTATCACCGAAAAACGTCTCGATGCCCACATTGTCGGGCACTTCGTCCCAGATCGTCGGAGCACCGGCGGCGGCGGCTTTGTTCGTGTCGGTCACACAGGGCAGCGGCTCGTAATCGACGACCACCGCATCGGCGGCGTCTTCGGCCTGGGCCAGCGTCTCCGCGACGACGACAGCAATCGCCTCGCCCACATACCGCGCCTTGTCCGTCGGCAGCGGCATGTGATTGCCGATAAAAGGATCAACGCCCCCCGGGCCGTGAAGCTTCTGATCGTGTTTCGTGGACGGCAGCGGGCTATGAGGAATCTGCGACAACCCGTCGGCAACGCAATCCGCGCCGGTAAATATGCCGAGCACGCCGGGCATGCTTGAGGCTTCGACAGTATCGATACCGCGAAGGACCGCATGCGCATGGGAGGATCGGACAACGACCATGTAGGCCTGGCCTTCAATCGACCAGTCGTCGCTGAACCGGCCGTTCCCTGTCAGAAGGCGCACATCCTCCCGGCGGCGAACCGGCTGTCCGATCTTTTCGTACTTCATTGTCCCACTTCCCGATTTTATCTCTTCAACGCACGTCATTTATCTCCGTACGCGAGCGTATGGAAAGAATCAACACCCCCGCCCTGCGGCGTATAACCGCCGCCGCGCTGCGCCGGATCGCACCCCGGGAACGCGCTGAAAATCCACTCACGCCGCTCCGTCGCCCGCCGGAACGCGCCCCGCAGCGTGCATCGCCGCACGCCAGCCGAAGACCACCGCGGGTCCCAGTGTCGTCCCCGGCCCCGGATAGGCACCCGACATCACAGACCCCATGTCGTTGCCGCAGGCATAAAGCCCCAGAATCGGCCGATTATCGCCGTCCAGCACGCGGCAATCCGGGTCCGTCGACAGACCGACGCTGCAGCCGATTTCGGCGGGCCAGACGGCCATCGCGGCGAACGGTCCCGCCTCGATCGGAGCCAGGCACGGGTTGGGCCCATGCGCGGGATCGCCATTGAACCGGTTGAGTTCCAGATCGCCCTTTCCGAAATCCTCGTCGACCCCGGCCAGCGCGAACCGATTATGGCGCGCGATGCTGTCCTGCAGACCTGCCGGGTCTATGCCGATTTTTCCGGCGAGCGCCTCCAGATTATCGGCGACGGTCAGATAACCGCTTCGAACATGCCTGGTCAGGTTGCGTGTCTCCGGGTGTATCGCCCCGAGACCGTATTTTGTGATGAAACGGGTCTCGCAGATCAGCCAGGCGGGCATGGTATCGACGGTTTCGTGCGACCGGTACATCGCTTCGACAAAATCGTGATACGACACGCCCTCGTTGACGAACCGGCGTCCTGCCGCATTGACGGCAATCAGCCCTGGTTTGGCCCGGTCCATGGCGAGATGCGGAAACAGGCCTTCTGTCCCGTCGTCGCGCTTGGTCACCGACACCGGCGTCCAGAAACCGGCGCTCTGATGGCTGTCGGAATCGACGGCCGCATCGGCCGCTTCGGCAAGCGCGAGACCGTCCCCCGCGTTCAAGGTCGCAGCGAGGGAATAGGGCGGCGTGGGATGCGGCATGAAGGCTTCGCGGTATTTCGCATTATGGGCGAATCCGCCGGTCGCGAGGACCACGCCCTTGCGCGCCCGAACGCGCGTTTCGCCATCGGGCGTGTCCAGAACGGCCCCAAGCACAGCCCCGTCCGCATCGCGGAGAAACCCGGCAATCGGCGTTTCAAACAGAACAGGCACATTGCGTTTCTTCAGGCTGTAGAAAAGCCGTCCGACCAGTGCGTTCCCCATAACCAGACGGGTTCCCCGTCTAAAGCGGAGCCGGTCGGTCAGGTAACGCAGAACGATGGACGCCGCATGTCTGAAATTCGCCACCGACCGGTAACGTCCGAGCAAACTGACGATATCCAGCTTGCCGACCATCATCCCGCCCATCAGCATGAATTCCGGGATCGGCGGACGGACGCGGTCGAAATCCGGACCCAGCAGGCGTCCGTCGAAATTTTCCGGAATGATCGCCCTGCCGGACGACGCGGCCCCTTCGATGTTGTTCCGGTAGTCCGGGTGCAGCCCGCAGGGCACGAAGCGCACATCGGTTCTTTCCGCCAGGTAGTCGATGACCCCCGGGCCATCCCGCAGATATACCCGGCGGTGTTCGCTTGTCCGGTCTTCGCCGATCAGGCTGTCCAGATACTTCGCGGCCTGTTCGGGAGAATCCCCGAACCCGGCGTCCCGGCTTTGCGTGTTTCCGGGGATCCACAACGTGCCGGCCGAGGTCGCGCCGGTACCGCCGACCTGAGCCGCTTTCTCACAGATAATGACATCGAGCCCCTCAATGGCAGCGACCAGCGCTGCTGTCATGCCGCCGGGACCGGCCCCCGCCACCAACAGGTCGGTCTCGATATCCCAGTCCGGTTTCGCGGTCGCATCTGCCATCGTTCCGTCCTTTCTTATCTGTGCTAAAGAATAGGGGATTCGGCCCGTCCGGGACATAGAGCACTGTCCATCGGCGTATCGCGGCCGGGTTTCGCCGCATGATGCGCGAAAACAATTTCAAGGGGAGATGATCGATGGATCTGGGACTTACAGGAAAACGTGCGCTGGTAATGGGATCGACCCGCGGGATGGGCCAGGGCATTGCTGCCCGGCTCGCCGCCGAGGGCGCCAAGGTCGCGGTCTGCGGCCGCAAGCTCGCCGATGCCGAAGAGTCCGCCGCCGGCATTCCAGACAGCCGCGCCTACGCGCTGGACCTGTCGGATCAGGCGTCCGTCGGCGCCCTGATCGCCGCGGTCGAAGCCGATTTCGGCGGGCTCGACATCATCGTTTGCAATGGCGGCGGGCCGCCGCCCGGCAATATTGCCGATGTGACGGCGGAAACATGGGCCACACAGTTTCAGACGATGTTCATCAATCAGTTGAGCATCGTGAACGCCTTCCTGCCCGGCATGCGGGAGCGCAAATGGGGCCGCATCCAGGTGGTTTCGAGCTCCGGGATCGTCCAGCCGATCCCCAATCTCGGCATATCCAATGCAATCCGCGCATCGCAGGTCGGCTGGGCGAAGACGCTGTCGAACGAGGTCGCGCCCGATGGCGTCACCGTCAACACGGTCGCCCCTGGCCGCATCCATACCGACCGCGTCAACCAGATCGACGCGGCAGCGGCCAAGAAACAGGGCAAACCGGTCGAAGATATCGCAAAGGCCTCCCGGGCGACGATTCCCATGGGCCGCTATGGCAGCGTGGCCGAATTCGCCGATACGGCGGTCTATTTGCTGAGCGACAATGCCAGCTACATCACCGGCAGCGTGATCAAAGTGGATGGCGGCCTGATCCGCAGCGTGTAGCGGCCTCTACTCCACCAGCTTGCCGGCGACGGGATCGAATGCCGTCGGCAGGCGGGGCGGGGCCGCAAGCGCGGGCGGGGTGTCGCATTCATGGAACATGCCGCCGCCCGCTTCGCCGGTGAATTCGCCGTCGCGCCAGACGAATTTGCCGCGCAGCAGGGTCATCACCGGCCAGCCGGTCACTTCGCGCCCCTCATAAGGCGTGTAATCCATCGCATCGTGCATGATCGACTGCGTGATGGTGACCTGCTTCTTTTCATCCCAGATCACGAGGTCGGCATCCGCGCCGACGGCGATCGTGCCCTTGCGCGGATACAGCCCATACAGCTTTGCTGCGTTGGTCGCCGTCAGGGCCACGAATTCCGGCAGGCTGATACGGTTCTTGAGCACGCCTTCCGAGAACAGGAGCGGCATGCGCACCTCGATACCCGGCACGCCGTTGGCGATCTGCTTGAAATGCGCTTCCGGCCCCGCCTTCAGCTTGCCTTCCGGGTCGTCGTACCGGTAGGGCGCATGATCCGACGAGAAGACCTCGAAAATCCCCTCGATCAGCGCGTCCCAGACGATCTCCTGGTTTGCGGCGTCACGCGGCGGCGGGCTGCACATATGCTTCGCCCCTTCGAGCCCCGGCTTGTCGAGATCCGCCTCGGTCAGGAACAGGTATTGCGGGCAGGTCTCGCCGTAAACCTTGAGCCCCTTGCTCTGCGCCCAGCGGATCTGGTCGATCGCCTCCTTGCCAGATACGTGGACGATCAGCACCGGCACGTCGACCAGCTCGGCAAGGGCGATGGTGCGATGTGTCGCCTCGCGCTCGACCAGCATCGGGCGCGCGGTGGCATGGTATTTCGGCGCGGTGAGTCCGGCGGCGATCAGCCGTTCGGCCATCCACATGATCATGTCGTTGTTTTCCGCATGCACCATCACCATCGCCCCGTCGCGGCGGGCGACGGCGAGCACGTCGAGAAACTCGCGGTCCGAGAGTTTCAGCGCATCGTAGGTGAGATAGATCTTGAAGCTGGTATAGCCGTCCCTGATCAGCGCCGGCAGCTCCTGTCCCAGCACCTGCGCCGTCGGGTCCGACACGATCAGGTGAAAAGCATAATCCACCGCAGCCTTCGGCCTCGCCAGCTCGTGATATTCCTGCACGACCTGGCGCAGCGACTGGCCCTTGTGCTGACAGGCGAACGGCATGATCGTCGTCGTCCCGCCGCAGGCGGCGGACCGCGTGGCGGTAAACCAGTCATCGGCGGTCCAGATACCGGTCGAGGAAATCTGTTCGACGTGACAATGGCTGTCGACCCCGCCCGGGGTAATCAGCAGTCCGGTCGCATCGACCTCTTCCGCGCCGGCGGCGAGGGACCGGCCCAGCGCCTCGATCTTGCCGCCGGTGATGCCGATATCGGCCTCGAAAACGTCGCTCGCCGTTGCGACGCGGGCGCCGCGAATTACCAGATCGTATTCCGTCATACCGGATAATTTCCCCTTCAGGTTTGCCGAACCCAGCATACGGGGTGTAGCCTGCGGAAACCAGATCAAGACCCGAAACGCAGAGGAACGAACCAACCATGCCCATACTCGATGAAAGCGCCAGCGGCGTCTTTGCCATTGCCGCAACACCGTTTGCCGAGGACGGCGCGCTCGACCTCGAAAGCACGGACCGCATGGTGAAATTCTATCTCGATTGCGGCGTCTCGGGCCTCACGATCCTCGGAATCATGGGCGAAGCACACAAGCTTGCACCGGAAGAATCGGTCGCTTTCACCAAACGGGTCATGTCGGCGGTGGACGGCAAGGTCCCTGTCGTCGTCGGCGTGTCCTCCCCTGCCTTCAACCCGATGGCCGACCTTACCCGGCAGGTGATGGACCTCGGCGCTGCCGGCGTGATGGTCGCTCCCATGGGCGGGCTGAACACGGACCAGAAGATCGAGACGTATTTTCACGCGGTCTGCAACGCGTTGGGCGACACACCGATCGTGCTGCAGGATTATCCGCCGACCACCGGCGTATGGTTTTCCACCCCACTGCTGACGAAGCTGTTTGCCGACCTGCCGTCGCTCAAAGTGCTCAAACACGAAGACTGGCCGGGCCTGCGCAAGATAACCCAGTTCCGCAATGCGGAGGCTGCCGGCGCGCACCGGCGGATCAGTGTCCTGGTGGGCAATGGCGGCCTGTTCCTGCCGCTGGAACTGGCTCGCGGTGTCGACGGCGCCATGACCGGTTTCGCGTTTCCGGAAATGCTGGTGCAGGTGTGCGAGATGTTTGCCGACGGCGACCGCGACGCCGCCGAGGACCTGTTCGATGCGTACCTGCCCCTGATGCGCTACGAACAGCAGATCGGCATCGGCCTTGCCATCCGCAAGGAGACCCTGCGCCGGCGCGGCGCGATCGCCACTGCCGTCACCCGCGCGCCCGGCCCGTCGCTGGACACCCATGACGAGGCCGAACTCACCGCCCTCCTCGCCCGCCTCGAACGCGCCGTTGCGGCGCAGGGCCAGGACATCAATTTCTATTCCCCGACAACAGCCGCCTGAGCAAAGCCATGCCGTCAAAGAAAAATCCCCTGAAGCTCAACGCCCTCCAGCTCAAGACGCTGACCATCCTGCAGCAGCTGGCACGGTTTCCCGAAACATCCACCCATGACGAAAAATCGGGCGAAGCGCTGATCAGCAACCTGCCCAGCCCGCACGGCAACCATTTCCATTGCGGCGACGCCGTGGTGATGAGCGCGGATGCCACCGGCCTGAAGAACGAAGCCGTCTGGAAAGCGCTTGAACGCAAGGGGCTTGTCCGCTCGATGTTCCCGATGGCCATCGCCCTGTCTGCCGACGGGCAGGCCTATGACACGGGCCTCGCCGACATGATCCTGCATCGCAGCGATCACTGACCGGCGACGCGGGATGCCTGCCGGCTAGGGCAGCAATGCCTCGGGCGGGTCATCCGCCCACCAGGCAGGGGTCCGGTAGCCCACTTTTTTCCGCACGCCCATATACTGCTTGTAGAGATCCTTCCTGACCGGATCGCCATTCGCTTTGTGGATATACGGGCAGACATCGACGCAGATATGGCAGTACTGCTCGCGCAGGCGGGAGACCGTGTAGCACTTCTCCACATCCGTAATCCACCGCTTGACGCCCTCTGTGACGACGAATTCGTCCGTCGGCGGAATGGCCTCGGCCGGACAGTTATTGGTACAGATGTTGCAGCTGGCGCAGACATCCTGAACGCCGAAATGAAGTGGCCGATCTATGGCAAGCGGCATGGATGTGGTCACGAAACCGGGGCGGAAACTCGCGCCGAGGTCGGGATTGATCAGACTGCCGTGTTTTCCCAATTCGCCAAAGCCCGCTGCATACAGGGCCGGCAAGGCCATGATGTCGTCACCGCCATTGTGATGCGCGACAGCGGGATAGCCGAGCGACCGGATATGGTCGGCAAGCTTCGTGGCTATCTCGGCGCACTGGACATAGACGCTGGTCGATTCTGTCTCGACGGCGCGCGGTCCGTTCAGCGCGGCGCTGTAATCCTCGCCCACGACGAGGCAGAAGATATAGTCGTGGGGCAGATCGACGCCTTCCGCGACCATGATCGGGGTCAGGTCGGCGCAGTCCACGACAGACGCGCCGAGGTCCCGCGCCATGCGTTTCAGATCTCCGGTCGCCTGCCCGATATCCTCGATCTCAGCCCGCTCGCGGTTGACCGGCCCGTCGCGCACCTCGCCCAGCGCCCGCCACCGCGCCATCCGCGCGCGGGTCTCCGGCGGACGGTGTTTCCAGAGTGGGGGCTCGTCGAATCCATGCTCGGCGAGAAGCCTGCCCAGAATGGGCTCGGCGGCGCCCTGCACGCGGACTTTTGCTTTACCTTTCAACGATCTCTCCCAATCGTGAGCGCTCTGACGGCGGTGATGAACTCTAGCCCGGGAAGGCTGCCGAATGAAGGGAGACATATGAAAAAGGGCTCAGCCGTCTCCGGCCAAGCCCTTGAAATTCTTGGTGGGCGATACAGGGCTCGAACCTGTGACCCGCTGATTAAGAGTTAGGTGTTCTTCGTATCCATCGAACACCATACATCCTCAATTAGCCACGCACGGTTATTTACTGTTTGTTTTTCAATGGTTTTTTAAGTCACCGCCGGTCATTGCATTTCACTGATTGCCAGCCTACTTTGTGCCCCCCGCGTGCCCCAGACGGACGCAAAGCTCAAGGGAAATAGATATGGCGAACACTCTGACGGACATTGCAATCCGCAAGGAGCCGGCACCCGAAACCGGCCGCACCGAGCTTTGGGACAGCAATGTGCGCGGGCTCCACATCCGCATTAGCCCGAAGAACTCGCGCGCTTGGTACATTCGCTATCGGTCGCCTGCTGGTCATAGGCGCTACAAGCTCGGCACGTATCCGGGCTTGTCGCTCGCCGACGCGCGCAAGGAGGCGCGCGCTTTGCTCTCGTCCATCGACCGCGGTGTGGATCCCCAGCGCGAGAAGGTGACCGCACGCGAGGCGACAGCACCCGCCAGCGTCGCTAAGGCGATCGGCCGCTATATCGACAGCATTAAAAACCGCAACCGTAGCTGGCGGGAGACGGAACGCATTTTCAAATCCCATGTGCTGCCGCGCTGGGGAAAGCGGCAGATCGATGATGTGAAACGGGCCGATATTATCGCAGCATTGGACGAAATCGCAGTGTCGGCACCCTATATGGCAAATGCGACGATGCGCCAGTTGCGGCGTTTCTTTAATTGGTGCGTCGAAAAAGACATCCTCACGGGAACGCCGATGGTGGGTGTAAAGCTCCCGCACCGCGAAACTTCCCGCGACCGCGTGCTGACGGATGATGAGCTTGCCGACCTGTGCACGGCATGGGACGCTATGTCCTACCCTTTCGGCCCATTCTTTAAACTGGTGGCGTTGACCGCGCAGCGGCGCGAGGAAGTGTCGGAAATGCGATGGGAACACATTAACCTCGCCGCCAAACTGTGGTCACTGCCACGCGAGTTCACCAAAGGTGACCGCGCGCATGAAGTGCCGCTATCGGACAGTGCCATCGCAGTGCTGGAGACCCTGCCCCGGCAATCGGCCGGCTTCGTCTTCACCACCAACAATCGGACTGGCATCTCCGGATTCTCCAAGGCTAAACGTAAGTGCGACGAGCTGGCCGAGGCCCAACGCACCAAGGCCGAACGTCCGGATATCCGGCCCTGGCGAATCCACGACTTGCGACGCACAGCAGCATCCGGGATGGCACGCCTCGGCGTCGCACCACATGTCGTCGAGAAGATTTTAAACCATGCCAACGGCGAGATTTCCGGCATCGCCGCTGTGTACAATCAGTATGGTTATATTCACGAGAAACGCACCGCGCTCGACATATGGGCCGCGCATATCGCAATGATAACCAGCACGCACGCCATCTCCTCCGATGGTTGACCTGACCCGCATTATGATACCGGACGAAGCCCTAGACCACATAATCGGTGAGTTGGCGACGTTCGGCGGCGACCGGGCCCAACTCCACTCGGACATTTTTGTCGCACAAATGACGTATCGACAGATGGCATGGGAACGCGAAAATGGCGTTCCTTCCGGCCAGATGTACCGAAAGTCAGTGGACGCACTTAAAGCCCTTCGCAAGGCTCAAGCGCATCTTATCGCAGCACATTCCTGCAAAGACGAAGACGACGTGCCACAGCCGCAACCGGAACCCTGGTTCGAGCGTATCGAGAGCGTTCTGGCTGACGAGATAAACTTTCTTGAAGCCGCAATATCGAGCGGCGGCCCAACCCGTGGAGCACCACGCAAAAGCGAGTTCATCAGCTTCGTGCAAGACCTCGCCGAAATCTACACGCGGATCACAGGCAAGGAGCCGACGAGCACGCGAAGCAGCCCCGAACACAGCCGGCTCTCGCGACCGCCAGAATTCCATCGCTTCGTCATTGCGTGCCTTGAGAATGCGGACCCGAGAAAGGCGAACCAGCCAACGATTGATGCATCCATTTTTGAGGCATTGCGCCACGGCCCAAGTAATCCCGATATGTCTAGCCCCACGTTTAGTGCCATTCCTGATTAGAGTTTGACCTGCCCCCACGGTTAGTACCAGCGGTTAGTTTAGACTGTCTGTCGAGCTGACCTTGCCCCGAACGTTGGACCGGCCTGAGGCCGAACTTCCCGTTCTTCAGACCATCGCGCGGCTGGGGTGCCCGATGGACTTCATGAACGCCACCGGGGTCTTGTTCCCGATGGCGCTGTGCGGTCGTTCCTCGTTGTACTCTCTCCGATAAGCCTCGCATTTTGAACGCGCATCGTCCAGCGACAGGAACCAGTTCTGGTCGATGCACTCGGCCCGAACCTTCCCATTGAACGATTCCACGAAGGCATTGTCCGTCGGCTTGCCTGGCCGGGAGAAGTCCAGCGTCACGCCGTTGCTCCAGGCCCAGAGATCGAGATCCTTCGAGATGAACTCCGGACCGTTGTCGACACGAATGCTCTTCGGCATACCGTGGATAGCGGTCACCCGCTCCAGCGTATCGACAACGTCGGAGCCTTTGTAACGCTGCCGCACATCGATCGCTGGCGACAACCTCGAGAAGGCATCGACAATCGCCAGGATACGGATCTTCGAGCCATCGAACAGCTGATCCGAGAGGAAGCATGTCCTCGGGCTTGACCCGGGGGTCCATGGCCCATACCTGATTGGGCGCCGTCGGCGCCTTGCGGTCTTCGCGCAGCTTCGCCGAGACCTTCCGCTTCGGACGTTTGTTGCGGATCTGCAGGCCTTCCTCGACATACAACCGATAGACGCGCTTATGGTTCACCTGCCAGCCCTCCCGTTCCAGCAACACATGAATGCGCCGGTAACCGTATCGGACACGGGTCTCGGCGATCTCGCGAATGCGCTTCCTGAGACCGGCCTGCGAGGGGCGACGGGACTTGTAGTGATAAGTCGAACGGCGGAACTGCAGAACATCGTAGGCCCGGCGGATGCTGACCCGCCACGTACCCCGCATGTAATCCACCAGCTCCCGTCCCTTCGCAGGCCTCAGAGCTTTCGACGGATAACATCCTGCAGCATGTCCTTGTCCAGAGACAGGTCGGCCACCATTCGCTTCAGACGTGCGTTCTCTTCCTCGAGCTGCTTCAGCCGCCGGACCTCCGACGGCATCAGACCGGCATACTTCTTGCGCCACCTGTAATACGTCTGCTGCGATATGCCTGCCTTGCGGCAGACCTCCTCGACGCTCGTCCCGTCATCCGCCTGCTTCAGAATGAACGCTATCTGCTGCTCCGAAAATCTCGACTTCTTCATCGTCTTTCCTCGTCAATGCCAGCCAAAACATTACGGGAAAATTCTCACATCAAACGGTCCAGTTTTCGGGGATCAGGTCAATCTCCGGAATCGAACCGGAATCAGCGCGATTGAATACGGACGTTATCGTCCTCATTGGCTGTCTTCGCTGCCGGGGATTAGGCGCCGAAATTAAACGGGGCCTTCTCTCTCATCGCCGGGGGGCGGCGCGTCCTCCGCCCGATGTGAACGAAATTGCGCGATTTTTATTCGGCCGCTTAACTTGCATCAAAACCCTGTCCCGCAAGGCACGTCATAATGACACGGGAATCCGGCGGATGTCCCCGCGATTGAGACGGCGGAAAAAGACAGCGGATCGCCCTCGCGCGGCTATCGCAGCGACGGTTTAGTAGAGACCATCAATTTGTATCGTGCGTTCACCCCAGCGAGGCTTGGGCGTCCTGACTGTTCCCGTTGGCGGGTGGCCGGGCGTTCACGTGGAAGGAATGAAGCATGCTTGATCCCGAAACCGACGTTTGTGGCAAAGAACGGCCTCATGCTGTCTCCAAGGGCGCGGACCGAACGGTTTTCCGTCACATTCTCGCTTGCCTGGCCCCATCCCCATCTTCGCACGCGGTTCTGGCCCACGCCGTCGCCTTGGCGTCCCGGACCGACGCCCGGCTCACGCTGATACGTGTTCTAGAACCCGCCCCCGGACATATACCGGCCGACCCTGTCGAATGGATGCTGCGTCATTACGACATGGAGGCGGAACTGCGGGAACTGGCAGCCAGCCATACGGAGTTCAACGCCGATGCCGTGGTTATCGACGGCCCCCCTGCGGAAAGCATCTGCGACTGGGCGCGAGATAACGATGTGGATCTCGCGGTTCTGGGCGCGCGCGATCACGGCGACTGGCAAACTGGCGGACTGGGCGGGACGTCACGCCGCATAGCTGAAACCATCGGTTCGTCCGTTCTTCTCGTTCCGGCGACCGAGATGAGCAGCCGTCCCGTTCGATACAGGCTTGTAATGACGCCCCTCGACGGTTCGTCCCGTTCGGAATGCGCCCTTCCAGTCGCCCTCGGTATTGCTGACCTCCACGAAGCCGCCTTTCTGCTTGTCCACGCATTACCGACCATAGGTCTTACCGAGACCGGGCCGCTGGAGGCAGAAGCGATCGATCTTCGCGATCGGTTGAGCCGGCGTAACGAAAGGGTTGCTGAGCAGTATCTGCGACAGGTTCGGTCCCGCTTGCCGAACACCCTCACATCTACGCGGACGCGCGTTCTGGCCAGCGAAGATTCGCGCCACGCCCTCGCCCGCGCCGCGACCGAAGACCGGACGGATATTATCGTCCTCTCACCTACCGGCCTCGGCAGACACGCCGATATCTCTGTGGGCAGTGTTGCCGATTACCTTATCAACCACGCGGATAAACCGATACTCCTTGTGCGCGGTCGTGAGCAGCCCTCGTGGCCGCATATCCGGTGCTGCGGCGATACGCGAACGAGCAGACTGCCGAGCCGGGCGCTGAAGTGAGCCTCGCCGTGGCGACAGAGAAACCCGCGGCCCAGGACAATGGACTTACGCTGGCCGCCGCCGCGCTCGGCGTTCGCCACGATATCCGCCCCGGATCGCCCGCTCCGACCCCGGTTTGGCAGAATCTCTCGGCGATCGTCCCGTGGCTGGACCGGGCATGCGTTGCGGCAGCGAAGCCGCCACACCATGCCGCGAAAGCCTCGGAGTGGCTCCTGGATAACGAGTTTCACGTCCGTCGCGCCGTTCTTCAGGTGGCAGAGGACATGCCGCTTGCCTTCTATCGCCGACTGCAAAGTCTTGCCGCGCCGGAATTTAAGGGCATCCCGCGGATAGTGTCGGTGGCGCACGGCCTGCTTGACGTCATGCACATGCATATCGAACCGGCGGCTATTAGGGATTTTATTGCCGCCTATCAGTATGACCGGCCGCTTACCATCGCAGAGCTCTGGGCGTTTCCCGCGATGTTACGCCTTGCCTGCCTTGAACGCCTGATTCTTGCATTCTCAGAACTTGTGCCGGAGATTGTGCCGCCGTTCGAAGCAACCCCGGGAGTCGCCCCGCACGAGGCGCTGGATGCGACGGAAAGCGTGTCGCGCGCCATTTCTGCGCTGATCTCAATATCGAACAGCTCCTGGAAAGAATTCTTCGAACAGGTAAGTCTGGTTGAGGACATTCTGCGCAACGATCCGGGCGGCGTTTATCCGAAAATGGACTTTGACACGCGCGACCGGTACCGCAAGGCGGTCGAGGAAATTGCCCTGGGCGCCCGCACCTCGGAAATCGCTGTCGCCGAAACTGCACTCCGATTGGCGGCGAAGCATTCAGGGGATTTGCGCCGAGGGCATGTCGGGTGCTGGCTCGTCGCCGAGGGTCGGAGGGATATCGAACAAGCCGTCGGTTTCCGGAGCAAACCTGTTACCAGTTTCCGCCGTTGGATCATCGCCCATCCAGGAGTCAGTTACGTCACTGCTCTGACCGGATTCGGGTTAGGCGCACTGGCAGTTCCGGTCGTTTTGTTCATTCTGTTTGAGGCTGACATCGTAACCCTCATGGCCGGGCTCGTCCTGGCGCTGATGCCGGCGACGATTATCGGTATCACCATCACGCACTGGGCCGTCACCCAGTTCGTCCCTCCCCGGGTACTCCCAAAAATCGATTTAGAGCCCTGCCTTACCCCGGGACACGAAGCCGTCGTCGTGATGCCCGTTATCCTGCGAACGGCAGACGAAGTCGGGCCGATGCTCGAGCGATTGGAAACCCATTGGCTCTCGAATCCTGAGCCGCTGATTCATATTGCCCTGCTGACCGATCTCGCGGACGCTGCAACCGAACGCACCCCGGAAGACACGCTGATCGAAAAAGCGCTCGTCGCCGGCATCCAGCACCTGAACGCCCTTTACCCCGAACAGCGCCCTTTCATACTGCTCCACAGAGCACGACGTTGGAACGCCGGTGAAGGCTGCTGGATGGGGTGGGAACGCAAGCGCGGGAAGCTCGAGGAATTCTCCGCCTTTATCCTCGATGGCCGCCCCGACGCCTTCACCGTACGCGAAGGAGACCTCGACGCTCTCGCCAACATAAAGTCCGTCGTCACGCTCGATGCCGACACGATCGCCTCGCCTGGCGGGATAAACCGACTGCTCGGGGCGCTCGCCCATCCGCTCAACCGCGTGGAATTCGACCCCGGGTCGGGCAAACCCCGGCGCGGCTATACCTTCATCCAGCCGAGAGTCGAGATATCGCCCAACGCCGGGGGGCGCTCTCTTTTCACCCGCCTCTATACCGGTGATACGGCAATCGACATATACAGCCGCGCCGTTTCCGACGTCTATCAGGATCTGTTCGGCGATGGCATATTCACCGGCAAGGGTGCCTATGATGTCGAGGCTTTCCACCGGTGTCTCCACGGATGTGTACCCGAGAACGCAATCCTGAGCCACGATATGTTCGAGGGACTGCATGCCCGCGCGGCGCTGGCGAATGACATCGTCTTCTACGAAGACTTTCCGGCGGATTATCTGGCCTACGCCCGGCGGGCCCATCGCTGGATACGCGGCGACTGGCAACTCCTGCCTTGGCTCGCCAGGTCCGTCCCCGTCCGCGGCGGGACGTACACCGCCACTTCCCTTTCGCCCCTGGACAGATGGAAAATCGCTGACAATTTACGGCGCAGCCTTATTCCGCCGTCATTAGTCGCCTTCGCAACCGCCGGCTGGCTTGGACTGCCGGATCAGGCCCTGCTGTGGACCGCCCTGGCGATTGCCGCGCCGGGCGCCTACCTGTTCACCGATCTCGTCACCAGTCTGGCCCGCGGTCGACGGAGGGGCGCCGCGCGGAGCACACTGCACAAGCTCTCGGATCACAGCGGACGCTGGGTGCTCGCAATCGTCTTTATGGCATATGAATCTATCCAGGCGGTGGAAGCGATTGTGCGCACCCTATGGCGCATCTACGTCTCGCGCCGACGGATGCTGCAATGGACATCGGCTGCACATTCCGCCTCGCAAACCGGGCACGATCATACCGAACTATGGACAGAGATGGCTTCTGCACCCGCCTTCGCCACAGCGGCCGCAGCAACCCTGGCCGCCGTCTCTCCCGCCAGCCTGCCGGGCGCATTGCCTCTTTTGGTCCTCTGGTTCATCTCTCCCGCCATCGCGTGGCTGATAAGCAGGCCGAAACGGATGGTGGTGGAGACGCTGGGCGCGAAGGACCGCAAATTTCTTCGTCTGATAGCCCGTCGGACGTGGCTCTTTTTCGAGACATTCGCGGGCCCTGGCGAAAACTGGCTTCCGCCCGACAACTATCAGATCCCACCCCATGAAGAGATCGCGCACCGGTCCTCCCCTACAAATGTAGGCATGTTGTTTCTTTCGTCGCTGACGGCATGGGATCTCGGTCATGTCGGCCTGCGTGACCTTGCCGCCCGCACAAGCTGCGTGCTCGATTCGCTGGACCGGCTCGAAACACATGCCGGCCACACGTTGAACTGGTTCGATACCAAAACGCTTCACTCCCTTGAGCCCCGCTATGTCTCGACGGTCGACAGCGGCAATCTGGCAGCGAGTCTGCTCACCCTGCGGGAAGGCTGTCTCGAAGCGTGCCGTGGACCGGCAATGTCGCCGGTTCTCTGGAACGGCCTTGAAGATGTCCTTCAACTTTTACGCGAAGCAATCTCCGACCTGCCTATACCGCATAGTCGCAAACTCGCCGACCAACTTGACGCGATACTCGACAGGCTGCCGGACATCCGGGACACGCCGGAAAAATGGCGAACGGAATTGGTCGGGATTTCGACCGGCAGCTGGCAGGAAGTGAACAGCGGTGTCGCCGAGGCCCTCGGGCAAACACCGGCGATCGATCCGCGTGAAATCCATCTCTGGCTGGAACGCGTCGATCATCATCTCACAAGCATGCGACGGGATCTCGACGCGCTGGAACCGTGGCACAGCTTGGCGGCAACGCCACCCGTCGGGTCAAAGAAAGCAACGGCATTGATCGCCGCCCTGCCCCTGCCGGACATGACGCTTGATGAGAGAGCAATTAAAATCGGCCGGCTGCAGAAGTCCCTGGCGGAGCTGGCGCCGTCGGATCCTAAGGTCCTGGAATGGACCCGCCAGATGGCCCGGGCACTGGATCAAGGCGCCGACTTCAGCATGAAACTGACTGAAAATCTGGTGAATATTGCCCGGCGCGCCAGCGAACGCGCATTCGGCATGAATTTTCAATCTCTCTACGACGACGAGACCCGGACTTTCTACATCGGATACAATCTCAGTTCGGATCGGATGGACCCGCACCACTACGATCTGCTGGCAAGCGAGGCGCGACTGGCAAGCTACCTTGCGATCTCAAAGCGCGACGTGCCGGTCGATCACTGGTTTCACCTCGGACGTCCCATCGCCACAGCGGGTGGATCGCTGATCACGCTGTCCTGGAATGGCTCGATGTTCGAATATCTCATGCCCACCCTGCTGCTACCGAGCGATTCAAGCCGACTTCTGGGACAGAGCGAAAGAGCCGCTGTCGCCGCCCAGCGCCTTTACGCTCAGAACCTCGGCCTGCCGTGGGGTGTGTCGGAATCAGGCTACGCATCGCGTGACAGTATGCACCGGTATCAGTATCAGGCCTTCGGTACGCCCGGTATCGGCTTGAAACGCGGCCTGTCGGATGACTACGTGGTCACGCCCTATGCCAGCGCCCTGGCACTAGCCCTGGCGCCCGCTGCCGCGGTCGACAACCTCCGGGCTCTGGAAAAGCTCGGACTGCGCGGAAGATACGGCTTCTACGAAGCTGCGGATTTCACGCCGGATCGCCGGCCCCCGCAGGGCGGCTTTACACCGGTTCTTGCCTATATGGCCCATCATCAGGGCATGATAGCCGCCGCTATCGGCAATGCGCTTAACGCCAACAGGTTGGTGACACGGTTTACCCGCGAGCCCCATATACGGGCCACAGAGTTGTTGCTGCAGGAGCGGGTCCCCTGGGAATTCCCGCCCGAGCAGGCAACCGAAGACGTATCGACGATACCGGATCTCTCGGGGATGCCGACACCGGCCCTGCACAGCTGGAATCCCGCCGGCGAGCCGGCGCCGCAACTTCACCTTCTGGGCAATGGAAGCCTTGCCTGCTGGATTTCCGACAACGGCGGCGGCGCGCTCTGGTGGCGGGGTCAGTCGCTGACCCGCTGGACAGGCGATGCCGTATTCCGCGGCGGGGATTCCCGCATATATCTCAGCGATCCGGATCGTGGGACCATACTGTCGCTGGGCGAACGTGTCACCGACCGGCCGACCGAGAGAATCTTTCATGCTCACAAGGCCGAATTCCACGAAAGGGTGGACGGGCTGTCGATAAGCCTCGAAATCGCGATTGCTCCGGGCGACGATATCGAGGTCCGCCGTATCATCGTTTCCAACGAAAGTAATGACACGCGTCAGATCGACCTGACGAGCTATGCCGAGGTTATACTCGCCGCTGCGGGCGATCACGAACGACACCCGGGATTCAGCAAACTCTTCGTCCATAGCGAGCGGCTAGAGGCCCTTAATGCGCTGGTCTTCACACGACGGCCGAGGCGGCATTCGGATCGTCCCCCCGTTCTCGTCCACAGTATCCTTTGCGGCGACGGGGCAGCGACCCCATCGGGCTTCGAAACAGATCGCCGCGCCTTTCTCGGCCGGCACGGAGATCACGAGCGGCCACCGGGCGCGACCGGTACACTTGATGGAAACGTGGGATGGACCCTCGACCCGGTGATGGCATTGCGCGCCCGCCTCACTCTCCCGCCCGGCGCCCGCGGGCAGGTAGATTATATCACCGTTGCCGCCGGCTCCCGCGAGTCGGCCCTCGAAATCGCCGAGCGGCACGCCACGGCATCGGCGCTCGATTGGGCGGTGGAAGACGCACGGCGGTCTGCAGAGATCGAGGCACGGAGACTAGGCATCGATTCCTCGGGGCTGGCCGAGGCACAGGCTCTGTGCCGGCAACTGGTCTATCCGCGTCCACCGTTGAACGTCTTGCCGACAGGGTCTAAACCTGCGCGCGCGGCGCAACCGCACCTCTGGAGCATGGGCCTGTCGGGCGATCTTCCGGTCGTTCTTGTCCGCGTGATAGATGATGCGCATGCGCAACTGCTGCCGGCTGTGGTCCGCGCGCATCAGTGGTGGCTGCGGCGGGGCCTCCACGCCGACCTTGTCATCCTGCGCGACGGCGCTTCGGGGTATCGCGAGCCGATCCGAGAACTGCTCTTTGCCGCACTCCGCGAAGCAGGCTTGCACGAGGGCGTTGGCGGATTCGGCGGCGTTCATCTCTTGGCGGCGGATCAGGTCGGCGGAACGGAGCGAAAGACCCTGGAGACTGTGGCGCGGCTTTCGCTGGATGGCGCAGCGGACTCTCTGGCGAATGCCGTGCAGACGCCCCGCCCGCCGCATATCGCGCCGCCGCGTTTCCAGCCCATCGGTTCTCCGTCGGCCATGCGGGAACCGGTGAAAGACCTCTCGCGGGACCCGAACGGTCTCTTCAGCAATCCTCTCGGCAGCTTCACACCCGACACGGGGGATTATGTCATTCATCTGGAGCCCGGGCGCGTCACGCCGGGTCCGTGGTGCAACGTGCTGGCGAATGAAGACTTCGGGACGATCGTCTCGGAAGGCGGTCTCGGATTTACCTGGTGCAAAAACAGCGGCGAGCACAGGCTGACGCCCTGGTCTAATGATCCGCTGATTGACCCCCAGGGAGAGGCACTGTATCTGCGCGACGAAGAAACCGCCCGAATTTGGACGCCGACAACGCTACCGGCAGGCGGAGGGTCCGCTTCACAGATTCGCCACAGCCCGGGAAGCACGACATGGTCATGCAATGCCGAAGGCCTCGAGCAGCGGCTGAGCGTATGCGTGCCGGCCGACGCGCCCGTAAAACTCGCAATCCTTACGATATCCAACCCGGGCGCTCATGCCCGGCGGATCACGGTCACCTATTATGCGGAGTGGGTTCTCGGTGCACTGGCCAGCGTGGCACGGCAGTACCTGATCTGCGGCTACGATGTTCAAAGCAGCATCCTGACCGCGTGCAATAACTGGAACCCGGAATTCGGTGACCGCACCGCTTTCCTTGGCGCAAGCCGCCCGCCCCATAGCCTGACCTGCGACCGGGCCGCATTCCTCGGGGTACAGGGCGACTATGTGCGGCCAGAGGGGCTCGCCGCATGGACCCTTGACGGCGCGCTCGACAACATCGCCGATCCTTGCGCGGCGTTTCAGGTGCATATCGACCTTGCGCCCGGCGCGGTGGAGGACGTGGTTTTCGTTCTCGGGGAAGGAAACGATGCGGCCGACGCGGCCCGTCTCGCTGCGCAATGGACCGATATCGACAGGGCGAGGAGTGCGCTGGCTGCAAACGAGGCCATATGGAACAAGCGCCTTGGCGCTGTTGTCGTTTCCACGCCGGATCCTGCTTTCGATCTGATGGTCAACCGACGGCTGATCAACCAGACGTTTTCCTCGCGTGTGCTTGCCCGCGCCGGATTCCACCAGGCCGGTGGCGCTATCGGTTTCCGCGACCAGCTTCAGGATATGATGGCGCTTCTGTTCACCGATCCGCAGCGGGTGCGTGCGCATATTCTCGATTGCGCGGCGCGACAATTCGAGGAGGGGGACGTTCTGCACTGGTGGCATCCGCCAACAGGACGCGGCGTGAGAACGCATTGTTCGGACGACCTGTTGTGGCTCGTCTATGCGACCGGGCGCTATGTCGATGCAACCGGCGACATCTCGATTCTGTCCGAGCAGATCGCGTTCCTCTCCGCACCTCCGCTCCGAGAGGACGAGGAAGACCGTTACGCGTTGTTTGTGGCGGGAAGCGAGGAAGCAACGCTGTTCGAACATTGTCGCCGGGCCATCGACCGCGGCGTTACCTCCGGCGCACATGGCCTGCCGCTGATCGGCGCCGGCGACTGGAATGACGGTATGGACAGGGTAGGAAGCGACGGGCGCGGTGAAAGCGTCTGGCTTGCCTGGTTCGCGGCAGCCTGCGCCGACGCGTTCGCAAAGCTCGCCCTTGAAGCGGAACGCAGCGACCTAGACGCGTTCTGGAGATCGCGAGCGGACGACCTGCGGAGGGCAGCGGACACTGCCGGGTGGGACGGTGAATGGTACGTGCGGGCCTTTGCGGATGACGGGTTGCCCTGGGGCTCGAAGATCTGCGACGAATGCCAGATCGATAGCATTTCGCAATCATGGTCGGCGCTTGCCGACGGGCCGTCACACGAGCGTACTGTCAGGGCGCTCGCCGCAGCGACCGGACGACTCGTCGACCCAGAAAATCGCCTGGTACGTCTTCTCGCGCCACCGTTCGACCGAACACCCCGCGATCCGGGCTATATTCGCGCCTATCCACCGGGCGTACGTGAAAACGGTGGCCAGTATACTCATGCGGCCGCGTGGCTTGGCCTAGCGCACGCGCGTTTGGGCGACGGAGACCGCGCCTACGAGATTTTTGATCTGATAAATCCGATCCGCCGCACCACCAACCTTGCGGATACCGACCTTTACCGCGCCGAACCCTATGTTCTTCCTGCCGACGTGCGCGGTGCCGATCCCGGCGTCGGCGCGGCCGGCTGGACGTGGTATACGGGTGCCGCAGGCTGGGCATGGCAACTCGCCGTCGAAGGAATCCTCGGCGTATCGCTCCACCGGGGGGACATTCGGATATCGCCGCGGCTACCGAAGAGTTGGGGCCGGGCCATGATTCGGGTAAACGGCCCCGGCGGTTCGTTGAAGATCACCATCGAGGATCCGGAAAACCTCGGAAGCGGTCGCGTCGAAATCGCTGTGGACGGAATCCCTGTTGACGGCGATTGCGTTGCTCTGCCGTCGAACGGTGTGACGCGAAACGTTGCCGTTCGTCTCCGTCGCCCACTGGCTTTCAGTCCCGCCTAGGTGCCGGCTCCGCCGAAGACGCCGGCGAAACATCTTTGAATAGCCTCGGCAATTTCTCGGCACTTGCTCTCCGCTTAATATCTCAATGGCATGGTCGACACCCGATGCACTGCGGCGTGACCCCTGCCCGGCGGGCTCTTCGTCGGCAATACCGATGACAGCGGCGCCGTCGCACACCGAACGAAGGCGTAACAAGGCGACGGCGGGTTCCGCTTCGTCTGCGTTGCGCAACTTACTGTTCGGCACGAACCTGATTTCTTAATTCGTCGAGACGTGCCCGAAACCCTTCTGCGTCGCCGTAGTCGACAAAGTCCCGGTATCTTTTATTGGGGCGGCGGACCTTTAGCGCGTACTTTATCGGACACCAGTACTGTTCGGTACGACTTGCTGTTTCCGCCGCATAGGCAATCACTCCGTTCGCGTAACCGCAAAAGGCACAGTTCAGCTTTTCTATGCCGTTCAGGTAAGCGAGGCGGTGCCGGTCGATAATAACG
>Ga0233450_10000114_pt1 | contig 88928 bp, 86 predicted proteins | sample 011ome_30_FD_189956 | JGI IMG/M metagenome (GOLD analysis project Ga0233450, IMG submission 189956) | Coastal salt marsh microbial communities from the Groves Creek Marsh, Skidaway Island, Georgia - 011501CT (spades assembly) | ecosystem: Environmental > Aquatic > Marine > Intertidal zone >... | reverse complement strand
CCTACATCCGTGCCGGTGATTGCTACCAAGTGAACTTCGCGCACCGCTTCGCAACCACTTTTACCGGCGATCTGTTTAGTGCTTATCGACTGCTGCGAAGTGTCGCTCCGGGAGATTTCTCTGCCTACCTGCATCTGGTGCCGGAGCACAAAGTCCTGTCGTTATCCCCCGAGCGCTTTCTGACTGTTGAGGATGGCCAAATCATTACTCAACCCATCAAAGGGACGGCTCGTCGCAGTCCCGACCCTGCCGAGGATAAGCGCCTTGCAGACGGGCTACGCCACTCAGCCAAGGACCGCGCTGAAAATGTCATGATCGTTGATCTGTTGCGAAATGACCTTGGACGACTATGCACCACAGGCTCGGTGCATGTGCCCGCACTTTGCGACCTGCAGAGCTTTGATAACGTGCACCATCTGGTGAGCACGGTAGTCGGCACCCTATCCGGCAGTGTGACTGCTGGCCAGGCCCTCATCGGCTGTTCTCCCGGTGGTTCTATCACAGGTGCTCCCAAGCGCAGAGCGGTGGAAATCATCAAAGAACTGGAGACCGCCCCCAGAGGAATTTATTGCGGCAGTGTGTTTGCGTGCAAGGCATCCGGCTGGTTGCAATCGAGCATTGCCATCAGGACATTAGAAGCTTTGGGAGATCGACTGTATTGCTGGGGGGGCGGCGGCATTACCTTTGATTCAACAGCCGAAGCCGAATACCAAGAAACTCTCGATAAAGTCAGAGTGTTTATGCAAACCCTTGAGAATCAATAAACGGGCAGCTCGATGTGGCTGTAGAGTTCTTGCCGCTCGCTGGGATGAGACCGTGAAAACGCTTCCTGTACAAGTTCCTGGGTCAAATGCGGTGCCAGCGCCTTGATGAAGTCGTACATATAGCCGCGAAGAAAGGTTCCCTTTCTGAACGCAAGGCTCGTCACACTGCTCGCAAAGAGGTGGTCTGCGTCGAGTTTGACCAAATCAGCATCCGACTCTTCGTCGTAGGCCAGGCCCGCTATGATGCCTATCCCGAGGCCGAGTCGCACATAGGTTTTAATTACGTCCGAATCAACAGCCGTAAACACCACTTTGGGTACAAGCCCGCGAGAACTGAAGGCCTCGTCAAGCTTTGAGCGACCGGTAAAGCCGAAGGTATAAGTAACGATAGAATACTCGGCCACGGCCTCGAGCGTCAGCTTATCGAGCTTCACCAGCGGGTGTTCTTTCGGCACAACGATACAGCGGTTCCAGCGATAGCAAGGCATCATGACGAGATCAGAGAACTGTTGTAGCGCCTCAGTGGCTATCGCGAAGTCGACAACCCCCTCGGCCGCCATGGCAGCAATTTGCATAGGTGTACCCTGCTGCATGTGCAGCGATACGTCTGGGTACGCTTGAATAAAATCTTTGATAATGCCTGGCAGAACATAGCGCGCCTGTGTATGGGTCGTGGCAATCGACAATTCGCCGACTGTCTCGTCTGAAAACTCTTGGGCGACCTGTTTAATCGCACCAGCCTTCCGGAGAATCTCACCCGCCAAATCCAAAATCACCTCACCTGCCGGCGTTACGTGAGTTAGGTGTTTGCCACTGCGCGCAAAAATTTCGACGCCCAATTCGTCTTCGAGCAGACGAATTTGTTTACTGATACCAGGCTGAGAAGTAAACAAGCTCTGTGCTGTCGCTGACACGTTCAAATCATGGTGCGCGACTTCCCAGATGTAGCGGAGCTGTTGCAGTTTCACGTGAAGGCCCTTTCCCAAACACCTGCCAAAAATAGCGCGCTGAGCCGTCGTTGGCTAGCATTTTAGAATAAAAGCTACGATTTATATTCTAAAAGGTCACACATCACCGGCAGCCGGCTGGTTGGCGATTCCGTGGGGCACATGCCCCGTGGTGACATGATCTGCAGCGTGCTCGCAATGAGCCTGCTGATCGTCAAAAAAAACATCTGCCCGGTAAGCCCGCAAAAACTCGGTTTTATTGAGTCCGCCCAAAAAAACAGACTCGTCGATCCTGATATCCCAGGCGCGCAACGTTCTGATGACACGCTCATGTGCAGGCGCTGAACGGGCGGTAATCAGGGCGGTCCTGATGGGTGCCTCGCTTGCGGGGAACGTTTGCTGAAGCGATTGCAGTGCTCCAAGGAAACTTTTAAAAGGCCCACCTTGTAGCGGTTCCATGCGCGCTGCGCGCTCACTCTCAGTAAAGGCAGCCAGCCCCTCAGATTTGAACACCCGCTCGGCTTCATCGGAGAACAAGACCGCATCTCCATCGAAGGCAAAGCGAAGCTGCCCGCTATCGGAATCTGTTTGGGCCCGCGCCATTAGGGTCGCTGCCGCGACCTGATTTTCGAGTGCCTTACGAACATCGGATGGCTCAGCCGATAGAAATAGGTGACACCCAAACGCGTTAATGTAGCGCCAGGGGGGTTCGCCGCCGCAGAAAGCGGCCCGCGTGATAGCCAGGCCATAATGTTCGATGGAATTAAACACGCGCAGCCCGGTATCTGCGCTGTTTCGCGAAAGCAGGACCACTTCAACCGCAAGAGGCCCAGGTGAGCGATCGTTGAGGCTTAAGAGTTTTTTGACCACCGCAAATGCTGATCCTCGTTCCAGCGGCACATGCTCATTTTCAATTTGGTAGCGAGAATAAGCCTCTAACCCCTCGGACTCGAAAACCGCGTGGGCCTCATCCAGATTAAACAGTGCCCGCGACGAGATGGCGATAACGAGTTTTTCGGGTGCAGGAAACGTCATTGTGGCCTAGCTCTGGGATCTCGCCTGTGAAGAACGCCGGGCGAAATAATCCCGAGATAATGAAATGACAACAGGCGATAGCAACAACAAGGCAATTAAATTAGGAATCGCCATAAAGGCATTGAGCGTGTCTGCAATCAGCCATACCACGCCCAGATTGAGACCAGCTCCAACGGGAATCGCCGCTACCCACAACACTCTGAAAGGTAAAATACCCTTAGTCCCTACCAGATAAACAACACACCGTTCACCATAGAATGACCACCCGATCATGGTCGTGATGGCAAACAGAACAACTCCCACCGTGACCACCCACTCGCCCCCTGGAATGCTTTGTGAAAAAGCCATTGAGGTCAATGCCGCCCCCGACTCACCCGTTTCAAAGACGCCCGTGAGCACAATCACAAGGCCAGTCATGGTGCAGACAATCAACGTGTCGATAAAGGTCCCAAGCATGGCAATCATGCCCTGTTCCACCGGCTCGCTCGTTTGAGCTGCTGCATGGGCGATTGGAGCGCTTCCCAAGCCTGCTTCGTTGGAGAAGATACCTCGAGCGACACCAAATCGCAGGGCCGCCCAGACGGTGGCCCCTGCGAAGCCACCCGCAGCAGAGGCGCCGTTAAATGCGGATGAAACGATTGTCTCAATCGCAGCAGGTACTGCTGTAATATTCATTAAAATTACGATCAGACTCATCAGGACATAAGTGATCGCCATAGCGGGAACAATGGCGCCCGCAGCAGTGGCGATACGCTTGATTCCGCCAAGAATCACAGAGCCCACCAGAACCATCAACACCACGCCTGTGGCCACCCAGGGTATACCCAAGTTGGCTTCAAGGACCTGAGCTACAGAATTGGATTGCACGGTATTGGCCAGGCCAAATCCGGCCATGGCGCCGAAAATTGCAAAAGCAGTCGCCAGCGGCCTCCACCGCCTGCCGAGCCCATTACGAATGTAGTACATGGGTCCCCCGCTATAGCCCCCCAAGGCATCCTGTTCTCGATAGCGAACAGCCAGGACCCCCTCGGCGAACTTGGTAGCCATGCCAAACAGGGCGGTAATCCACATCCAAAAAATGGCACCCGGCCCGCCCAAAGCGACCGCCGTGGCAACACCGGCGATATTGCCAGTTCCGATGGTGGCAGACAGGGACGTCATCAAGGCCTTGAAAGGAGGGATATCTCCCTCGCCTTGTCCACTAAAACCGGCCAGCAAAAGACCAAATGCCATTGGTATTTTGCGCAGGGTTAAAAAACCAAGCCGCAGTGATAAATAGATACCGGTCCCGAGCAACAGCACCAGCATAGCTGGCCCCCAGGCATAGCCGTTAACCACTGTCACCATTGCTTCAAAATCCATGTTTACTCCTGCCTCACGATGCCGTTTCCACGACGCTCAACTGATGGCGTCTCGAAATCCCTGCTCATGGGGAAACACACCAAAAATGCCTCCCGTGTGTACAAAAATAATATCCGCCACATCCGGATAACGTCCTAACGCCAGCTCACTCAACAAACCGTGAAAGGCTTTACCCGTGTAGACAGGATCAAGCACGATCCCCTCAAGCGAGGCCAGCTGGTGAATTGTTTGATAAACCTCCTCACCGGCGAGTCCATATCCCGCCCCAATGTAAGCGTCATTAGTGTGGATTCGCTCGGGGGCGCAAGAGAGATCGGGCCAAAACGCCCGCGCCTCCTCTAGATCCGCCATGACCTTGTGCTGAAAGTACGCTTGATCATCACACACTGCCACACCGAGCACCACTGAGTCGGGGGCCATGAGCGCCATCCCCGCCGTGAGGCCGGCCTGTGTGCCCCCCGAGCCGGTAGCACACACAATCAACGCCCGTGCAATGCCGGCCCGGGCCATGTCCTCTGTTAACTCCTCGGCAGCGGCAATATAGCCCCAAATGCCTAGGCCATTGCTACCACCGGTGGGGATCACTAGCGGCTTATATCCGCGCTGCCGGTGCTCGTCCGCGACACTCGCCAGTATATTATCTAGATTGGCTATGTAATCCTTGGGGGCTACCGGCGTCACCGCAGCCCCAAACAAGACGTCCAACAGGGTATTCCCCCCTTCGAACGGGGCCTTACCGCGCAGGATCAGCTCGCAGTGCAAACCGAGTTGCGCACAGACCCCCGCTGTAGCACGCGCGTGATTGCTCTGAACGCCACCGCAGGTAATAAAGCTGGTGTAACCGTGCTGTTTGGCGTGGGCCGCAAAGAATTCGAGTTTTCTGACTTTATTGCCAGTTAGGGTCGAGCCAGTAAGATCGTCACGCTTTATCCAGATTCGCTTTCCCTGCCCCCACTTCTCTGAAGCTCGCTGTAGGTGCTCCAGGGGGGTTGGCCGCTGGGCGAGCGCAATTCGCGGCGGATAGGGTATACGAGGTGGCAGCAGGTTACTCCGCTCCTACCGACTTCAAGGTGCCCTTGGGTAAGACCGCGTTGACATAAACGCGCTGCATCTTCATGTCGACACCCGACGCCACATTGAGCTGGATGTAGTGTTCGTCCAGACCCGTAATTTTTCCGAGAATGCCAGATGACGTGATGACCTCGTCGCCTTTTTGCAGCGCCGACACCATTTGTTGGTGTTCCTTTTGGCGCTTTCTTTGCGGTCTGATAGCAATGAAGTAAAAAATGGCAAACAGGACAACTAAAAAACCCAGCTGAAAAAATTCACCGCCTGCAGTCTGGCCACCCTGCGCCTGTGCGTAAGCACTTGATATAAACATAACGACTCCTTTCTGAAGGCGCCTACTTTACGCGTTGTCGACCCGTCTCGACAACATCAGCGCTTAAAATCAATGGTTAGCGGGGCGTGATCGGAAAATCGCTCCTCTCGATAAATACTGGCAGTGACGGCGGATCCTGAGAGCCTCGGGGTGGTCAGCATGTAGTCCAGCCGCCACCCCACGTTCTTCGCCCAAGCCTGCCCGCGATTACTCCACCAGGTATAAAGATCCGGTTCCGGCCTTACCTGCCTGAAAATGTCGATCCAACCCAACTCGTTGAACACCCGATCTAGCCAAGCTCGCTCATGAGGCAGAAAACCCGAATTCTTTCTATTTCCTCGCCAATTCTTCAGGTCAATTTCTTTGTGGCAGATATTCCAGTCCGCACAAATAATGAACTCACGGCGTTTTTTTCGAAGCGCCCGTAGATGCTCAAAAAAGTTTTCCATGAACACTTCTTTTCGCGCCTGCGCAACCTCGCCGCTAGACCCCGAGGGGACATACAGTGAAATCACACTCAAACCGTCAAAGTCTGCCTGCAAATAACGGCCCTCTGAGTCAACGGGGTCCCAGCCAAGCGCCCTAATAATTCTTTTCGGCTTTTGTTGGCTGAACAAGGCGGTCCCACTGTAACCGGGTTTTTTTGCATCATTGTAAAAGCAGTGATATCCGGCGGGCTCAAAGAGCGCTGGATCAAGCTGATGAATTTGCGCCTTGGTTTCCTGAATACAGACAACATCTGCCTTCTGCTTTTCCAACCAATCAAAAAACCCTTTACGCTGTGCCGCACGAATACCATTGGTGTTACAAGTTACAACTCTGAACATAGCGTCACCTTACATCTGAACCAGTTCCAGCGTATTGCCGTCCGGATCTCTAAAACAAATGAACCGCACGGGGGACCCACTGGGGCCCCGCGCTTCTGCGGACTGCTCGGATACAAGTTCAACGCCGTGCTGGCGTAAGGTTTGAATGTCTGCATCGAGATCCTCGGTGATAAGCGCAATGCGGGCGATGCCAACATCGTTGAGTGCCTGCCGGCTGACTGCCAAGCCCCGGGGCTCTTCCCATTCGAGTAGATCAATAATGATACGGCTAGGGTGCTTCATCAGCGCCCCGCGGACCCGATAGTGATCAAATCCGACCGCCCGAGCAACGGCATCCATGCCTTCGGGGGGCACGGGCGCCAGGACCTCGAACCCCAATAGCTCATAGAACTTTTTTGAACGCTCGAAGTTGTTGCAATTGATATTGACGTGCAGTAATCCTTTTATGTGCATCAAGGCTCCGTAGGCGGCGGGGGCTGAATGGTTAGACGTTTAATTCTCAGGGTCAAGGGCTCGGGACCAAGCCAGAGAAAGTAAAACAATGTTTTAGCCAGGGTCCCACTAAGGTAACGCAATCGGGGGTGCTTTGCTGCCAAGGCGTGCTCTAGGTCACGGACAGCAACCGCTGGGTTGACGGCTATCCGACGCAGATTTTCAGAATTTTTGTCTATAAATCGATCGAGCCACACCGCCGGCCAGTACTGCCTCCATATACCTTCTGGCTCCTGTTGCTCCATGGCCGACCAAGCCGTGCGATGGGATTCGAAGAAGGTGGCTGACATCGGCGTGCGCAACGTAGACGGATTGATCACGCTGACATGAACATTCCAGAACGAAAGCTCAGCACGCAGGGCATCGGAATAGGCTTCAAGGGCGAACTTCGACGCATCATAGGGGGCGTTGCCCGGCAGACTCACTAAACCGTCCACGCTGCTGACCATGATGCATCGGCCCTGGGTTTTTCGCAGCGCGGGAAGCAATGCACGAGTCAGACCGACGACCGCAAAAAAATTGACCTCCATGACATCGCGGTAATAGCTGAGTGGCAGATAATCAATGAAGCCGGGCTTAGCTACGCCCGCACAGTGAACAACGCTCCAGAGCATTCCCTTGCTGACGCTGAGGCATTGCTCAGCGACGGCGAGTACTTCGGGCGGATTGGATAGATCGACGTCAAATGCGCAGGCGACACCGGCCTCACGAAGCTCCTCACAGGCAGTTTTCGTATGGCACAAAGCGATGACCCAACATCCTTGAGTCAGCAGTCGCTCCACTAACAGACGACCGAGACCTGAATCACAACCGGTCACGACAATCCAGCGATCGGTCAATGGCATTTTTTGAAAGCGGCGAAGCCAGTGCCACCCCTTGGCCACGCTATAGCCGGCCAGTCCAATTAACACAATCCAACCCAGGACCGAGATTAGCGCCGTCACTTCAGACACCCTTTCGCTTTCAACCCGAACGCCCTCCCGCTCCCATTAACAACATCAGCACCCCAGCTACAATCCGCCCGCTGTGCAAGACTTCGTCGAGGCCCAGTCTACCGTGGGCCGTCATGTCCAACCACCCAACGTCAAAGGCCAAATGAGAGGCAGTCTATATCGGGTCTGTTGGCCGCGATATTCGCCAGACAATTGGCTTTCACCGCGTTATCCTTGGAAGGGTCAGCCCATGTCCCGACAACCCGGTACAGGCAGACCACACAATAAAAAAGAGAGACATGGCTATGCCCCGTTTTTTCTTTTCCAGCGCATCGATAGCTTGTCTCATCTCGCTCAGCGCCAGTGGCTGGGTAGAAAGCGCTGAATCGGCTGATCATCCCCAACTGCTGGAGGAGGTCCTCATCACCGCCACTCGCCGAGTTGAGAACCTACAGGATGTGCCGCTATCAGTGTCCGCCTTCTCAGAGTCATTCTTTTTTGACAGCGGTGTGCGCCAACTATCCTCCCTCGATGAGTACACCCCAAATTTGTTGATCTCTGAAGGCACTGACTCTCGCTCGACTGCCATCCGGATTCGCGGAATAGGATCTGTAGGAAGCAACTCTGGTGTAGATCCAAGCGTCGGCGTGTTCATCGACGGTATTTACCAAGGCCGCGCAGGGATGAGTATTGCTGACTTGGTTGACGTAACAAGGGTTGAGGTATTGAGAGGCCCCCAGGGCACGTTGTATGGCAAAAACACCTCTGCCGGTGCAATCAACGTGTATACCAACAATCCGGGATCCACTTTCACGTCCATGATCGAGGCGAGCTATGACAGCACGCACCGCGCCCAGCTGCGTGGCATGATCAATATTCCCCTGGGCCACAGCGACCATGCACTGCGGGTTAGCGGCTTCGGATCAAAGCGAGACCATATCGGACATAACACGTTCTTAAACGAAGGCGTAAACGACCTTAACAAGAAAGGAGTGCGTGGCAAGCTCAAGCTCGATTTTGCAGATCAGGGGATGGGGCTGTTTCTGTTGGCAGCCGACTTTTTAAAAGAGGGTACCGACTGCTGCGCCTTTGCTGTCAGCAGCTACGCCGGACTGTCGCCTCTCAACACGCCAGCCACCCGAAACCCATCGGCACAGTTACAGCAAGCTCTTGGCCTGAATGCCAGCGGACAGCCGATTTTGGACTTTAATGCTCTCGAAGACACCGAAGGTTTCTCCCCACCAGAGCCGCGCCCATTTAGCAACAGCTACTGGTTCGATGGTGAACTTAATAACCAGGTCACTATCAGAGGCGCCTCCCTCGAATGGCAGCTAGACACCGTCAAGAACACGCAGGTCACCTGGATCAATGGCTGGCGAGAATACCAGTCAGAAAGCGAATTCGACGGCGACTTCACGGCTTTTCGCGCGGTCAGTACAGATACAGCCGTCGACCTCGAGCAGCTCAGTTCGGAGCTGCGAATAATGTCGAGTATCGGTAATCATATTGACTACCAGGCCGGTCTCTACGCGTACGTTGCAAACTTTGATTCTCTGGGCACGTTTACGCAGCACGAGGCCCTCGTCAATAACGTAGCCATTGGAGGCGGGCTGACCCTCGGGCTATTCTTTCCAGACGGATCACTGAACATTGACGACAATCGTTATCGAACCGAGAGTTATGCCGCATTCGGGCAAGCGACCTGGAAGATTAACCCGTCAATAGATGCGATTCTGGGCTTACGGCTGACCCGGGAAGACAAGTCCCGAGTAGGCACCCAGGTAACAGAGCCCTCTTTCTTTATCGACGTACCACCGGTCGCCGGACCCGACATAGGCTACGACGGTGATCGTTCCGATACCGCGCTCTCACCCATGGTGACCCTGCGTTACCAGCTCGACGATCAAGTCATGGGATATGCGACGGTAAGTCGCGGCTTCAAATCAGGCGGATTCAATCAACGCCGTGAGGTGTCAGGATCCAACGGTGAGTTCTCCGAGGAGTCAGCACGCAATATGGAGGTTGGCTGGAAAGCCTTGTTGCTGAACGACCGGTTTTTATTCAACGGCTCGCTCTTTTACGTGGACTATGATGACTTCCAATCGCAAACCTTTGACGGGTCAACCGTTAGGGTTACCAACGCCGGCAGCCTTGAAAGTTACGGCGCTGAAGTCGATCTGCGCTACGCGCTGCTATCCGGACTAACGATCGGCGCATCACTGGGCTATACCCACGCGACCTATGAAGAATTTCCGGGCGCCCAATGTACCGTGCTGCAAAGTGTTGAAAGGTACTATCTGGAGCTGGGAGCACAATCCGGCTCACCGGGGGCCAACAGCCAGTGTGCCCAGGACTTGGCCGGACGGCCGCTGGCCAATGCGCCCGAGTGGAACCTTTCTTCCTACGTAACGCAGGAGTGGTCTCCCACCCCCTCGCTCCGGCTTCGTGCCCGTGCGGAGTACAATTTCATTGACCGGTATTTTCTCGAGGAGGATCTGGACAGCCATCTGGTCAATCCGGCTACGAACCTAGTCAATGTGCGACTCACCTTGAGCAACGAGGCCAAAGACTGGGAAATCATGCTCTGGGCGGAGAACCTGCTCGATGAAGAGTACTACCTGTTTGGCTTAGACATTCCGACAATAGGGGGTTATGCGGGCATGGTGGCGCCTGCCCGCATGGCGGGGCTGACCCTCCGCTGGAACCAATAAGCTGCCACGCTAATAGGGAAGATACCTATGTCAGTCCCTGGGCGTATCCCGCTGTTGGAGGCCGAGCATGCTGCAAGTTACGGATTTAACGTCTGTTCACTTAACGATCGTTAAGGTATGCTCACCCCACCTTAACTCAAAGCCCCGTTGCCATGCCAAAGCCCGCACTGAATGCCGTCGAGATAGCGTCTACCAGGAACCACATCATGGATACCATCGCCGGCATCATGGCGACATCAGGCATTGAGGCCTTGTCGATGCGTGAAATAGCCCGCCAAACCGACATGACCGCAGCTAATCTTTACAACTATTTTGACAACAAGCAGCAACTGTTCGCAGCCACCAAGCAGCGCGGTTTCCAGCTCCTCGACGCTCATACCCACTGCGCAGCCAACAATGCACTGGCGCCACGGGATCAGATCAGGCAAATCCTGCTGGGCGCACTGAATTTTGCCCGACTATGGCCTGGCTATTGGGCACTCCTCACTCACCCGCCCCAAACCCAGCAGCTAAAGGAATCAAACCACCTGCAGGCTTTAGTCTCTGAGCTGAAGAGCGAAACGGTTACCCGAATGATGGGCCTCTTCGAACAGGTGCTGGCGAGCTACGGTGTCAATGTCGTCCCCGGGGAACACCCAAAGGATCCGCCGAAGATTGTTGACATACCTGAAGGTGGCTTCGGGCCCGATACGGTCTGGGTACGTATCATCGCACTCCTGACCCACACCCACGGACTGATCGATCTGTACTCCAGAGGCTTACTGTCCCAATTCAATGTCGACGCAGACCCCTTGGCCGAAACGTTGCTCGAGGCAAGCATTGATCTCTTGTTACCTGGCACGACAACGGCCACGGAGAAATCACCTCGATGAATGCTGAAGCAAAACTCATGGCTGTTGCCCAGAGCTCGGCAGATTTTCGTCGGGGCTTTCTGGCGCTCATGGAGGAGCACTCAGGCTGGGTCACAAATACCCGCGGGGAGATACCGAAAGACCTCACAGGAACACTCTTTAGAAACGGTCCTGGCGCCATGAATGCCGGCGCCGAGGCCTATGGCCATTGGTTTGACGGTCCCGGTATGGTCAGCGCCATCACTTTTCAGGGCGGCAAGGTTCATTTCAAAAATCGCTACGTACAAACCCCTAAATTTCTTGCGGATCAGCAAGGGGGACAGATAACGCAGCGGGGGTTCGGGACCCAAATAAAAGGTGGCATCTTGCGAAATCTGCTGAGACCGATCTCCAACCCGGCTAATACGGGTGTCTCGTGGCATGGTGACAAGCTCTGTGCCTTCTACGAAGGCGGACAGCCCTACCGACTCAATCCGGCAACCCTGGAGACCGTGGGTCCCGAGTATTACGGGACGCTCCTTAACAATCGCAAGACCCTCAGCGCCCATGGCAAAATTCACCCGAGGACCGGCCATCAAATCAATTTTGGTGTTAATTTGGCGGGTGTTGGCCTATCGGGGATTCGCTGCGCATTGGATGTTCACGATATCGATGCCGGTGGCCGCCCTTATTCGAACTGTCGCATCCCCTTGCCCTACTTCCCGTTCATTCACGATTTTGCGCTCAGCGAACATTACGCGCTGTTTCTTGTAAGCTCTATTCGCTTCAGTTTGGGCGGGCCGCTGTTAGGCCTATCGACCCTCAGCAACTCAATGACCTTCGATCCAGAGGCAAGCGTTCGCGGTTTGCTCGTTGATTTGCGAACAATGAAGCTCGCTCGTGAATTTGAGTTACCGCCAGGCTTGGTGGTTCACTTCGCAAACGCCTATGAAACACACGAAGAACTTGTCGTCGACTTTTTTCAATCATCCAACAGTGCAGGCTTCGATTGGTTACATGACGTGTTCAGTGTCGAACAGGTCACCGGCGCACAACTTACCCGATTACGGCTAAACCTGAACACCGGAGTCGCGCACTGTGACCCCTACGACGACGGGCTATTAGGGGAGTTCCCCGCCTGGAATACCGATTTCAACGGTCAGTTTACGGATCGGTGCTACTTCGTTGCGCACAACCATAGGAACCACAAGGGGTTTTTCGACACGCTGGTGAGCTTGAACACCGAAACAGGAAAGCTGAACACGGCGAGCGTTGGAGATGGTCGTTATACCTCCGAAGCATTATTTGCGCCGAGAGGGAATGCGGACGCAAGGAACGACGGCTACCTACTGGCGGTCGTCTACGATGCCGCGAGACACCTATCGGAAATTCAGATCCGAGATGCAGAGGATCCGACTATTGAGTACGGCGCCGCCCTGCTCGAGCATCATGTGCCTTTTGGCTTTCACGGCTATTTCACCCGCGAAGTCTTTCTGGATTAAACCACTCAACGCCACCACTGCCTCACGACGACGAGGTGTTGGCCATGGCTCGTTGCAATGACAACATCGGCTTGGTTGAACCACCATCAATAAGTAAGTCAGCGCTGGTCACGAAGGAAGCAGCGCGGGACAGTAAAAAAGCCGCCGCCTCAGCAATTTCTGCTGGCTGCCCCCATCGCCCTAGGGGCGTGATCTGCGTCATCGCATCCATTCCTTCGAGATGTTTTGCCTCGTGGTGCACCATGGGCGTATCGATGATGCCAGGTGAGATTGTATTCACACGAATGCCCTGTTCGCCCAAGCGAACCGCCGCCTCTTCCGCCAACACTCGAACCCCCATTTTTGCGAGGCCATAGGCCTCCGTCCCCAGTGAGAGATCGTGCCCCTCACAAGCCTTGTTGATGCGCTCACCAAAATCCTGGCGAAGCGGATTCTTCAATATTTCAAGCGCAGCGGACGACAGCCACTCAGCAGCAAAGTAGGATGCTTGGGAGGATATGAGCACCAAAGCGGCGTTGGGGTTGGTTACCCCGGTCATCGCCTCCAAGAGGATCGCGGTACCCAGTAGGTTGATTGTAAGGATCTTTTCACAGGTTGCTTGACTGGGGCCAACACCGGCCGCATGCACCAATCCGTCAAGCTTTTCTTGTGACGTGATCGTATCAACCAGCTCCCTGATTTGGGCCTCTTCCGCAAAATCACAGGGCAGATGAAGCACCGAGCCACCCTGTTTTTCGATCTGCTTGGCCACCGCATGTAGGCCCTCAACATTAATATCGGTGAGTATGAGTCGAGAGGACTGCGCCAACTTTTCAGCCACCGCCCTACCAATGCCGCTGGCCGCTCCGGTCACGACTATCCGGGGTCTTTTAGTCAACATATTGACCTCCAGCTATTAATTTAGAATCGGTATTGGTACGAGAGGGCCACGGTATCAAAATCCGATCCGATACGTGTTATCACACCACGGCTAGCATTTAATTTAATTGAATGATGTGCCGCAAGTGGGATTGATAACGTCACGCCAAGCCGAGCGTTTTCGAGGTCGGTAAGCAGAGGCTCGCCATTTTGAAAGGACTCACCACCTCGATAAAAATTGCTGTTGAAAGCGAGCCACAGGCCCTTGGGAAAGTAGCGCACAGCATGGAACTGCGCCTGATAGATAGGATCCTGTTTGATTTGATTACCTAGATAATTATCGTTGTCCTGAAAAAATTTTGCGTCGAATGCCATGTCGACATACCAATTCTGCCAGCGATAAGACAACCCAAATCCCGGCCTTACCATCCAGCGATTGGTGCCAGCATTTACGAGCTGACTGGGGCTGTAGTCGCCAGTCGGTGCCTCTACTTGTATCGAGGCTCCAACGATCAAGCCGGGTTGGTATTCACGCCGATACTCCTCCAGCGTGAGGGCAGGTGAGCCGATAATATTCCAGGAGAGGCGTAATCGTGTGTCCCCCCACTCGCATCGGCTGACAGACGACGGCGTGCCGTTTACCACGCCCGATCCGTCATAGCAGGTTCGAAAGGTTTGGAGGTCAAACTTCGCTGAGCTACCGAAAAGCGAAAAGGTATTCAGATAGCCGATCGCCATTGCATCGATCGTTAAATCAACGTCTTTGACGGGCACTGTGGGGCTTGGGGTTACCTGGCCCTCACTGCGCGCGAGACCCACAACCAGGAACTGCTGTCCTATGGGGACATTGGTGTAACTTCGAGGTTCGAGCTCCTGCCCGACAGCAGAACTTGACGCTATCGCAAAGATTAACCACAAACAGCGTTGTCTGGCGGTTTTAGCCAGCGCTATCAAGTTGGTCGATAATAGCCAGTACATCGTCATGATGTGACTTCGTCTTCACCTTGTCCATGATGGCCTTAAGACGCCCATCTTTCCCAATCACGAACGTCGTGCGCAGAATGCCATCAAATTCTCTGCCCATGAATTTTTTAGGCCCCCAGGCGCCGTATTTGTCGGCAATTGCATGGTCTTCGTCAGACAAAAGAGGAAAGTTGAGCTGGTCCCGCTCGCGGAATTTGGCCAGCCTTATAACCGAATCCGGGCTGATGCCCAAGGCGATAGCACTGCGCTTCTTAAGATCTTTCGCGACATCCCGCAGTCCGCAGGCCTGAACGGTACAGCCTGGGGTCATTGCCTTAGGGTAGAAGTAGAGAATCACGGTTTGCTTGCCCTTAAATTGCTTTAACGACACGGCGTTACCGTCTTGATCAAAAAGCGTGAATTGGGGGGCTTGATTGCCGATCTTGGGAAAAGTCATGTAACGCCTCCTCGCTTAAACCTGACTAAGATATGGATTGCTCAGGCCCGAGGCCTGGGGTGCCTAATCACGCTGTGGCGGATAGGAAACTCGCCGCTGCTCGAATCACTCAAAAACTCCTGCAATAACTCTTTTACCACCGGAAAAGCGAGCTGATCCCAAGGCAGCTCATCCGGGTCATAGAGTTGACTGTCCAAACTTTCAGGTCCCACACCGTAGTGTCCCGAGGCAATGCCACAACGATAGAAAACATATATCTGGTTAATTTGCGGCACGTCGAACAAACGATACAGTATGAGGTTCTCCGCAACCGCTGCTGCTTCCTCTAAGGTTTCACGCGCCGCACCTTCGGCCGTTGTCTCGCCGTTTTCCATAAACCCGGCCGGGAGGGTCCAGAGTCCATATCGAGGCTCAATCGCGCGTTTGCACAATAGAATTCTTCCCTCATGCACCGGCAGACAGCCAACGATTACCTTCGGATTCTGATAAAAAATAGTGTCGCAACCGGAACACACATCGCGCTCGCGATCCTCTCCCGGCGGAACCTTACGCTCAGTCCTCGACCCGCAGCTCGCACAATAATTGACTTCAAACATCATTTGGCCACTGAGGCCAGTTCATCATATTGACCGTTGCTGAAAAGCAAAGGCGCGCCATCGGCTGTTTGAAAGTCGAGTACCTCGCCCACAACGATGTGGTGGTCACCAGCTTCGTGGAGGGCAAACAGGCGACAGCTGAAGTGGGCGATGGCGCCATTGAGCAGCGGCACATCGTGGGTATTGTTGCTGAACTCTGCTGGCTCCACAGCATGCTCACCGCGCCGAGCATACTTTCCCGACAAAGCCGCCTGATCACTTGCCATAACGCTGAAGGCAAAATACTCATTTTCGGTGTATTCCCTGAAGCATTCAGAATTATTTTGAATACTCCATAGGACCAAGGGCGGATCGAGCGATACCGATGAAAAAGAATTTGCCGTAAGGGCCAGAGCACCCGAATCCCTGTCATTCACGGTGATTAGGCATACGCCCGTTGAAAACCGACCAAGCGCCTGCCGAAACTCTTTACCATCCATTAGCTGTCCTCATGCCAGCGTCGCCGGCGTTGTTCGTCTGTGTCTGCCGCCGCAACCCAGTGGGCCTTGCCGTCAGCATGTCGCTCCTTTTTCCAAAAGGGCGCATTCGTTTTCAAGTGATCCATGATGAATTCGCACCCGGCGAAAGCCGCCTCACGGTGATGTGCGGTGACACCCACCCATACAATGGCCTCGCCAGCTTTTAAGGGGCCATACCGATGAATAATCCGCCAGCTGAGTAACGAAAATCGGGCCGAAGCAGAGTCCCCGATTTCAGTCAGGACTCTCTCGGTCATACCCGGATAATGCTCCAGCTCGAGGAGGGAAACATCACCCAAATAGCCAAAATCCCGGACTTGACCTGAAAATACCGCGACGGCGGCATGACCGGAGGCCGCCAATCTGCCGTACTCCTGCGCACCATCAAAGGGCTCGATCTGTACTCGAACCCCCATATCAACCCCCCGTCATGGGAGGAAAAAACGCAATCTCGTCTCCATCATGCAACGGCTCTTCGATCATCACGACGCGCTGATTGACGGCATGAATCACATTCGGGTGCATCAAATGCTCTTCCCAAAAAGAACCATTCTGCTTGATCAATTCCTGCTTGAGAGCTCCCACCGTGCAACAACGTGAGCTCCATTCGAGCTCAAGCACCTCGGTGTTGAGCGCCTCTCGAAGCAGCGAAAAAAAACGCACACTCAACATGACTCACCCCGACCCCACTCGCCGCTTTTACCTCCCTCCTTGGACTCAAGCCTGGTGCTTTTAATAATCATCATTGGATCGATGGCTTTACACATATCGTACACGGCCAACGCCGCTACCGCGGCAGCCGTCAAAGACTCCATTTCTACGCCTGTTTTGCCACAGGTCTTGCAGATTGCCTCGATTACCAGCCCAGGCAAGTCGGCATCGGGGCGAATGGCGACCTCGACCGATGACAGCGCCAAGGGGTGACATAGCGGTATTAAATTAGCGCACTGTTTTGCTGCCTGTATGCCCGCTATTCTTGCCACGGCGAGCACATCACCTTTGGGCACATCCCCCTCTAGGATTGCCTGCAATGTCCGCTCATGCATGACCACTGAAGATGTTGCGACCGCCCGACGATCGCTATCTTCTTTCTGGCTGACATCGACCATGCGCGCGTCGCCCGCCGCATTGAGATGGGTCAGCTGTGGCTCGAGTTTTGTCATCTGCGAAACTTGTGCATCGAAACGTCGCCGAAGCATAGCAGATTGCTAAACGGGATGTTTTCTCGCGTCACTTCTGTCATTCTCCCCGAGCGGGGGATTCTGATAACAACCAAAGCGATAAGTGCACTGAGCGTACCAGCAGGGAACGTCATGAGTGGCAGCAGGCAACAACCAGAATCCAGAGGATACGCATGGTTTGTTCTTTGCGTTCTCACCCTTGTCTACACTTTCAACTTCATTGATCGCCAAATTCTGGTCATTCTTCAAGAGCCAATCAAAGCGGAGCTTGATCTTTCTGACGCCCAGCTTGGCTTACTGTCCGGCTTTAGTTTTGCCTTGATCTATGTGGTTGCTGGGATCCCGATTGCCTGGCTGGCTGACCGAAGCAACCGCCGTAATATCGTGGCTTGCTCCCTCGCGATCTGGAGCGGCATGACCGCTGTCTCAGGCTTGGTCAGTAACTTTGGCCAATTGGTGGCAGCGCGCCTGGGTGTAGGCCTCGGTGAAGCAGGCGGCTCTCCTCCAGCCCACTCGTTGCTGAGCGACTATTTCCCCCCTGATCAGCGCGGAAGTGCGCTCTCCTTCTACTCTGCAGGTATATACCTCGGTGTACTTGCGGGCTTTGCCGGGGGCGGCTACGTCGCTGAAACATTTGGCTGGAGGATGGCATTTTTTGTTGTAGGCGCCCCTGGGATCCTTCTGGCCCTCGCTCTGCCGTTTTTGATAAAGGAGCCACTCAGGGGACGCCTAGACCTGGCTCACTCCGAAAATAAACCCACTTTTTCGCAGACGCTAACCGCCATTACCGGCCGCAGGACATTTTGCTTGGTGGCCTTTGGATGCGCTTTCACCGCGTTTATCTCCTACGGTAATGGCAACTTTTTCCCCTCCTACCTAATGCGTAACCACGGTATGACGATCAGTGAAGTGGGCTTCGCCTTAGCCGCTGTCTCTGGCGTTGCGGGTGCCGTCGGAACCTTTGGTGGTGGCGTGCTGGCTGATCGTCTTGGCAAAACAGAAAAGCGCTGGTATCTCTGGGTCCCTGTCCTGGGCAATGTTCTCGCTTTGCCGCTTATGGCTTATGCCATTTTGAGCGAAAACACTGACCTCCTCCTCTACGTGCTGTTTCCCGCAAACATCCTCAATTCTCTATATCTGGGGCCCAGTATTGCGCTCTGCCACCTGTTGGTATCACCGGGCATGCGGGCAATGGCCTCAGCAATCTTATTTTTGGTGATAAACATGATCGGATTGGGACTGGGCCCACTGGTGGTCGGCGTGCTAAGCGATGCATATGAGCCTTTGCTTGGCGCGCAGAACCTAAGGGCCGCGATGCTCTCGGTGCTGGGCTGCGGATTCGTTGTTGGTAACCTCTGCTTCCTGCTCGCAGGCACACAACTTACCGAGCAACTCGCGATCGCAGGCGGCGATCGATGAGAGCGGATTTGAACTACTGCTGAACTTGTCTGCTGGAGGTTTTTAGATCGCAGTTGCCCCCCGCCGTATTAACCCCTAACCATTGCCAGAGGTAACAACGCGCAGTCAAGCCGTTGAGCAACAAAAACACTGATAGCAGGAGGGCGACACCCTCGATCGCACCGAACGCATCCGATCGTAAAACGGCAACCACGCCAATGGCACCCAGGCAGAGGCGCACCCCCTGCTCCAACTTTCCGAGATTGGCTTTCACGCCCCTCTCCTCGCTTCCCCCGAAGACTGTTGATAGTTACGCGTTCCCAGCTGACAAACACCCCCTGTCTAGCATTTGTCGTACTTCGAATGAGCTGTACTCGACCAATTGAGGATTTTGCAGGACAAATGACCCCGTTTTAGGGGGAATTTATCAATGACGATTTCCTGGGGGAAACCCAACGTAGGTGTCGACAATCTTTTGGGCATACTCGTTTGGTGAGAGAGCTCCCGCGTCAGTGATTCCGCGCGCAAGCAGGTCCTTCTCAAATATTTCTAGTACTTGCGGTATGGATAAGCATTCCTCCCCATGCTGCCATTTACGGTGGCTGATAGCGCTTTTAAAGCAATACCCCTTCCAGGAAATTGAATAGCGAAGATCGGCCCAATGATAGACACAATCATCGCCTCCGCTGGTTTGCATATGCCACCGGCCATCGCCCACAAACTCGAGAGTAGCGCCACTGCCTACATCGGCAATCCTGTCCGACGACGTCTCTTCCAATGAAGCGCTTTTCACTCGTTCAACGCCATGAAAAACCCTGTCGGTATCGAGAACGATGGCTGTATTGTGATCTGCAGCAATAGACTCCCGGCGCCCCGCCGCGCCCTCGGGGTAAAACGTAAATGCACCTCCGGCATTACCGCCGAACCAGGCCACACAGGTCACAATGGGCACGCGCCAAGACTCAAATAATTTCGAGTGAAGCATGCAAACGAGTAACCACTGGGGTGCATTTTTTCTGTTGAGGCCGCGAAATTCCGGCACATCGGTGTGGATGGCCAGCTCCTGGCCCGGAACGAGGATATTCGCATAGACAATAGCGGGCACGAGCACTGAGGCATCCGCGAGAGCTCTGGCTGACTCGCCGATCAGAGCGTGATTCGCAAAAGATTCGATGCCGTCAACCTGTTGCTCATCACCGTAGACGTAGGTCTCTCTGAAGTAATTGGTTCGCCCCAGTGCGACAGACGCTTCGTCACAGCAGCCCTCGCCATCCAAACCGCGACTTAGATAGTTAAAACCCACATCGAATCGTTGCGGCAATGTCTCCCCCAAGCCATCGCTGGTGCCCTCATCGGCATAGGTCCCAAAACGGCGCAATCCTTCTGCAATGGCTAGCATCCGGTCAGCGTCTGTGGGTGCCAACAGGGGCGCGAGATAGGTGTATTGATTGACCATCGAGCTTCGCACCTCCGTCTCTACTAATTACGATCTCCATGGATCGCTTGTTTGTCCGTATACTCTCGAAAGCATAGAGTAAATCAATGTCAACTCAAGGGCTTTTTCGGTACCGACTTTATGGCTGCTTGCACGTTCATCGAAACCTATGAAATCGACTCCACGGTGTGTGATGGGATTGTCGATTTCTTCGAGCAACATCGGCATCAGGCACAGCCGGGAAGGCTTGGCGAAAATCCCCGAATCGACAAGAGCATGAAGGACTCCCTCGATATCACCATACCCATCAAGATGTACGGGCAGTTCGACACATTTTTCGATCGTTTGATCGAGCATGTGAAAACGTATCTTCAGGTTTATTACTACAGCACGGGCGCTGATGGCTTGGGTGCGCTCTGGCTTTCCCAGCATGCCAACATCCAGTGGTATCCCAAAGGTGGCGGCTACCCCGCTATCCACTGTGAGCGCGATCGTATTGAATACTGTCAGCGCGCTCTGGTTTGGATGCTCTACCTCACCGATACCCCCGGGGGCGGCACTGCTTTCCCGCACCAGAGGGTCATTACGCCATGTGAAAAAGGTAAATTGATTATCTGGCCAAGCGACATGACGCACATGCATCATGGGGTGGTGTCCGAGACCCATGAGAAAATGATCTTTACCGGCTGGATTGATTTCGTCAATCCACCAGAGCAATAAGCCGATGCCAAGCTTTCAATTCTTGGCAGTTCTGAACGCAAATGTGGTGACGGTACCTCGCTGCCATTCACACGCAATCGAGGTGTTTATCCCATGACGACTTCGCCGATGACACTCACTGCTGTCCTGGATCGGGTATGCACCGTCACGCTCAATCGACCCGACGACCTCAACCCGCTCTCTTGGCAGGTTCTCGACGAACTAGCAGGCGCACTTGAAAGCTGCAGGCACAATCCGGAGGTTGGCGTAATCGTCATCGAGGCCGCGGGCAAGGCATTTTCCACTGGCTATGACCTCAGAGAAGAGCACTGGATTACCAGCCAGTATCCCGCCAACTTTCCTGAGCGCATAAGCCTATCGCAGGACCGCGATGACGTGCATGCCATTGTCGATTACTGGATGAAAATGTGGCGATATCCAAAACCTATTATTGCCAAGGTCCAGGGAGACTGCCTGTCTGGTGCGGGCGAACTACTAGGAGTATGCGATCTCGCGATTGTTAGCGAGCGAGCCCGCTTCGGACATCCCGCAGGGAGAGACCTCGGCATACCACCGTCCATTATGTTTTGGCCTATGCTGATAGGTTATCGCAAAACCAAAGAGCTGCTTTACACGGGAAAGCTAATCAGCGCTCATGACGCTGAGAAAATTGGCTTGGTCAACGAGGTCGTGCCCCACGAGGCGCTCGATGAGAGAGTAGCAGCTGTTGCCACCCATATTGCTCGATCCCCTGCTGAGAACCTGTCGATACTAAAAGAGGTTTCCAATACCTGGTTTGAGAACATGGGTCTCGAATCCTCAGTGAGGCGCGGCGCCGATCTAGATGCGATCTATCATCAGTTCGACAGCTTCAAGGACTTTTTTCGAACTCTGAAAAAAGAGGGGGTAAAGGCCGCGTTCAAACGACGACGAGATATCTATGGATAACTTTTTTCAACAGTAGGATGGCGGTTTGGTTAACCGCTGTTCGCCACCAGACGTAACACGCAGGAGTATATATGGACCTCCCGTTCGGCAGTAGTTACGAGGAAATATGCGAAAAGTTCGAGTGGCATATCCCCGAGTTTTTCAATATTGCCGATGCCGTATGTGATCGGTGGGCAAGCGATGAAGGCCGCATCGCGATCACCCATGAAGCATTGGATGGGAGTACCGCTAGCTACACCTTCGCTGAGATTAAGCGTCATGCCAACCAGCTAGCCAACCTGTTCGGGCACCTCGGCTTGTGCCAGGGAGACCGGGCGTTAGTCATGCTAACCCAATCACCCGAGTGTGCGATATCACATATTGGCTGCTTCAAATCGGGGGTCGTCTCCTGCCTGGCATCCGTACTGTTTGGTCCGGACGGGGTCAAACATCGACTTCAGAGCAGCGGCGCTAAAATATGTATAACCGATGCAGCGAACTTCAAAAAAATCCTGGACGTCAAAGAACACTGCCCGGATCTTGAGCACATTCTTGTGGTAGCCGATAACCCTATAGACGACACACTTTTGTTTTGGCCTTCCCTCGCGCAGCAATCCGCCGACTATCAAAATGTTAAAACCCGCGCCGGGGATACCGCATGGATTAGCTATACCTCCGGTACCACTGGAAATCCCAAGGGTGTACTCATGCCGCACCGACTCCTACTCGGCAACAAACCCTTGTTTGAGTACTACTACGACTACGGACCCAAACCCCATGACGTGCTGTGGTCCCCTGCCGACTGGGCATGGATTGCCGGCCTCATCAACATCCTCTTGATCGGGTGGTACTCGGGGTGTCATGTCGTCTCGGTAGAGATGCAAGGGTTCGATGCAAAAGCTGCCTACCGGATTCTGGGGCAGCACAGCGTGACCGTGTCTTTGCTTACTCCGACCGTGCTTAAACTCATGCGGCAGATCGATGCCGACGCGGTGGACGATATTCAACTTCGAGTTGTGCTCAGTGGCGGCGAAGCAGTGGGTAAAGAATTGGCACTCTGGGCTGATGAGCGGTTTGGCCTCACAATAAGTGAGGGCTTTGGACAAACCGAATGTAACGGCATGATCGGAACCAACCCAAGGCTTATGACGGTAAAGCATGGGTCCCTGGGCAAAGCTATGCCAGGCTCGACCTGCGCGATTGTCGATGACAGTGGTCACGAAGTGCCAACCGGAACCATCGGCAATATCGCCATTAAAAGGCCCCATCCCGCCATGTTCAGCGGCTATCTTGATAACCCGGAGGCTACCGCTGCGAAGTTCATTGGCGACTGGATGATTACAGGGGATCTGGGTGAGCAGGATGAGGATGGTTATCTCTGGTTTCACGGCCGGACGGACGACGTCATCACAAGTTCCGGCTACCGCATTGGCCCAACCGAAATAGAAGACTGCCTGCTAAAGAGCGACGCTGTACAGCTTGCTGCGGTCATCGGTGTTCCAGATGAGCAGCGGACCGAAATCATCAAAGCCTTCATTGTGCTCGCCGAGGGCTTTGAACCCAACGAAGAGCTCGCCGAGACTTTAAAAGATCTCGTCAGAAGTCACTTGGCCAAGCACGAGGTCCCAAGACACATAGAGTTTGTTACCACCCTCCCCCTCACGACCACCGGAAAGATCATGCGGCGGTCCCTGCGGGATCAGGAAATAGCAAAATAACAAAACGGCAGTCCAAGGGAGTCCTATCGATTTTGGCAAAGTCATTTAACGACCGTCTAGCGAATTTGAGCCAACCTTGTGGTGATGCAATGAAGCAAAGCTAAGGGGTGAGAGCAGATAGTAAAAAGCTATCAGTTTTGGCGTAATCAAACAGCCGCGGAATAGCATAAGGAATGAATCGGCTCAGCGGTTGCTAATGCAATTTTACCATGAGCCGTAGTTTGGGATCAGTAAATCGTCAGGGTTTAATGTGCCCGTCAATTTTACGCGGTGATGATAGACTTTCAACAACCGGGCTGCCCATTGGGAGTCATTTTATGGCGGCTCCGGGGGAAGACCGTATGCTCTATGAACTGGCTTTTGAGCTGGAGGCGGCTATGCCCTGGGGGCAGCGCTGGGCACCTCATTCGGCGATGCAATTGGCACGATAAATAGGCGCATTTACACTGACCGTGGCAGCTTTAATCCACAATAATCATTCGGTCACTCAATGGCGCTTGTTACTGCACGATAAAATACGGCGATTACCATCTACGCTCCGGCAATGTATGTAACGAACACTCAGTGTTGATTTGCACCCAAAATAGTGCTGCCACTCCGGCGTGAATGACCATCTCCTCGTTGACTGTGCATCTACTCACGATAGACTGCAGCGGGTTCTCGTCAGCACTGGTGTTTCACCGGACTTATGCGGTGAGTACTGGTAGGCAGCAATAGCAATTAATACTGAGAGGGTGCCCGGTGCCTGTGTTCAAAAAAATCGTCGTTGGTCTCCTATTTTTATACCTAGCTGCTTGCAGCGCTGAATCCGACAGACTCCCCGTACTGCCCGCTGCCGACGGCCTTTCGACAGCAGGCAACCTTTCGTGGTGGAGCCGCGCCGCCATGGACACCCTATGTCGTTTTACGGTGTGGCGTGGCGCTTCTTCGGGATTTATCGCCATGTTTTCCCACAATGGCGTGCCTATTCACAGCATGGTCTGCGGTTATCAGGATATCGCCAGTGAACGACCAATGACCGTAGATACCCAAATGCGCATCGCTTCAATGACCAAGCCTATCACCGCGGTGGCCGCTATGAGTCTTGTCGAGGAGGGGCTCTTAGGACTGAACGACCGGGTAGGCACCTATCTACCGGCCTTCAACTCTTCTCTGCTGGCGACCGACAACCTGCGAGACGCCTCTGGTGAGTTCCCGACCCGCCCCGCCAGTAATCCTATGCTAGTGCGTCACTTACTGATGTTCGCCTCAGGCGTGGGCCCGGGTCGGGAAAAAGATTCGGCACTGGTGGACTACTGGAATGATAATGGCATCTACCGCCAACCTAGTGGTGACTTGGGCTCACGTGTCACAGCCTTAGCTAGCTTGCCTTTACTGGAGGAGCCCGGGACGAGTTGGCGCTACGGCTTTTCCGCGGACGTGCTGGGTGCGGTACTGGAGAAAGCCACTGGCCAACCGCTGGCAGAAATTTTTCAAGAGCGCATCTTTACACCGCTGGGCATGGACAATACCCGCTTCCTGCCACCGCCGGACCAACGCTCGCGCATGGCGACCGTCTATATCACCAACGAAAGCGGCGACCTGGTGCCTTCGCCGCTAAGCTCTGACAACAATGGTTGGGCGCCGGGAGGCAGTGGCCTAGTGTCGACGCTGTCAGACTATATGCGCTTTGCATTAATGCTGTGGAACGAGGGGGAATACCGCGGTGTCCGTGTGCTGGAGCAGGAAACCTTGGAAAATATGCTTCGATTGCACGTGACCGAGGGTGTGCTGCTGCGCGAGGGTATTGAGGGTCTCGGCTGGGGTTTGGGCTTATCGATTGTCGCCGACGCAGATGCTTCGGTGATGCCTGACAACGCCGGCGACGTCTGGTGGTCGGGTTTTTACGGGACCACCTTCTTCGTAAGCCCCGATACAGGCCTGACTGGGGTCATCATGTCTCAACTTGAACCCAATGAGCACGCACCCCGGCCCGTAGAGGTCTTCCTGATTCAGGGGCTGGCCCACGCAGGCTTGGGGCAATAATCGTCAGTCCAGCCCTAGCCTAAAATAAAAAGGTGGTTTACAGGAGATAAAGGATAGGCCCCCACCCTGCCACACCGAGCACCACCAACCAGAGCTCCACCGGAGACATTGCCTCTTTTGCTGGGAAGGAGCTCTGTTCAACAGCACTCAATCACCTCCGGAACGGCCTAACTTGCTCACATCAGCTGGGACTCCCGGCCTGCGCACCGAAAGCCACCGCTCCCCACCAGTGATGAAGTGTTCAAAAAACGTCAATTAAGCCTGCATTTACAGGGTTTTTAGCTCAACTGTCAGAAGGTGCGCTAGGGTGTACCTTGTGAACTCTTAAATTACAGCAGAAGGAGTTTAGTGATGAGAAACATCATTCTAGTGATCTCCCTCGTCCTACCGTTCAGCCTTGCTTTCGCTGACAGCCATCCGACACGCGCCTACTTTGGTGACACCCATCTCCACACCTCCTATTCACCGGACGCAGGAATGGCCGGCACCAAGGTTGGGCCCAACGACGCCTATCGTTTTGTACTTGGTGAGACGGTAACCAGTAGCACCGGACAGGCCGCGACGATTTCAAAACCCCTCGATTTCGTCGTAATCGCCGATCATGCAGAAAACCTCGGGTTAGCTGACGCCATTGCAACATCCGACCCCGGTTTGCTTGCAGACCCGTTCGGCAAGGAACTCTATGACCTGGTCATGGCGGGCAAAGGTGTTGATGCCTTTAACGCGCTGGTGCAGAAAATGAATAAAGGCGCTGAGGCCAAAATCAAGAGTGAATCCATGTTGCGAAACGCATGGACAAAGATCATGGAGCTGGCTGACCATTACAACGACCCTGGTGAATTCACGGCATTTATCGGTTACGAATGGACCTCCCAGCCAGGCGGTAACAACCTGCACCGGGTGGTAGTTTTTCGCGGCGATAAAGCGAGTGTGGATCCAGTATTACCGTTCTCCAACTTTGACTCGGAGAACGTTGAAGATCTATGGGACTATATGGCCGCCTATGAGAAAGAGTCTGGAGGACAGGTACTCGCCATCCCCCACAACGGCAACCTATCGAGCGGAATGATGTTCTTGCCCGAGTATCAAACTGATGGCAAGCCCATTGATAAAGCGTACGCAGATAATCGTTCTCGCTGGGAACCCATTGTCGAAGTTACTCAAGCCAAGGGCACCGGGGAAGCGCACCCGTTTCTGTCCCCCGACGACAAATTTGCGGATTTTGAAATCGTCGACACCACCAATCTCGGTGGTACGGCTGAAAGAACCACCGACATGATTCAGTACGAGTATGTCCGCCCGGCGCTCAAAATGGGCCTTGAATTTGATGAGAGCCTTGGCGCCAACCCGTTTAAATTTGGGCTGATAGGTAGCACAGACAGCCACGCTGGATTACCAGCCACGCGCGAAGATAACTGGTGGGGCAAAGCGCCCTTCCTGGAGCCGAGCCCAGACCGATGGAAAGACGTGCTAATCCGTTCCTCTCGTGATCCCTCACTCGATCTAACTGCACTGCAGCTCGCCGCTTCGGGCTTGGCGGGCGTATGGGCCACTGACAACACGCGAGAAGCCATATGGGATGCGATGGCCCGCAAAGAAGTATTTGGCACGACGGGAACTCGTCTACAGGTGAGAGCATTTGGAGGCTACGACTTTGGCCCTGGCGATCTGAAGGAGCTTGATCTCGCCTCCAAGGGCTATACGGCCGGGGTTCCCATGGGCGGTGACTTGGCTGCTGCTCCTGAGGGCGCCAGCCCCAGCTTTTTGGTCGAGGCAATGCGTGATCCAAATGGCGCCAACCTTGATCGAATTCAGATCGTTAAAGGCTGGCTGGACCAAGATGGCGTATCTCAAGAGGCAGTTTACGACGTTGTATGGAGTGACCCCGACACGCGAGTTTTGGATGCACAGGGCAATCTGCCATCAGTTGGCTCATCCGTCGACGAGATAGAGGCCACTTACAGTAATACGATTGGCGCCGACTCCCTTAGGGGGTTTTGGAAAGATCCTGCTTTCGACCCTGCACAAAAAGCGTTCTATTACGTGAGGGTTATGGAGATCCCCACACCGAGATGGCTGGCTTACGATCGTAAAAATTACGATCTGTACGATGAAATGCCCAAGGACGTACGTTACAGCTCTCAGGAACGTGCCTACGGCAGTCCGATTTGGTATTCGCCACGCTAGACCTTATCCCTAATAAGGGCCCTCTGTGGCTCCTGCGCGCTGAGCGCCTTAGCTACTCGGTGCCAAACGCTTTGCGTTTGGTCGAACCCAAAGGTTCTCATCAACACGCACTTTTCCTGTATCAAGAAAAAAGCCCGCACACGGCGGGCTCTTTTGTTTATGGCGGAGAAGGAGGGATTCGAACCCTCGATACGTTGCCGTATACACACTTTCCAGGCGTGCGCCTTCGACCACTCGGCCACCTCTCCGTTTGGCGCGGGAAGATAACACACAGGATCTACAGGCTCCAGCGAGAAATCAGCTCAGACCTGCACTAGCGTGCACAACCCACCTGAATCGCGCTGCGACTAGCTTAGAAGCCTGTCGTTACTGTAAAAGCAACATGATAATTTTGAGCCGATTGCGGACCATTCAGATCGAACCAAATCGGCTTGGTGTAGTCGATGCGCCCCGACCAACCTGCAGCGATGGTGAAGTCAACGTACACCGACAGGTCTATCTGCTGGCCACCAAAAGCACTCGGATCGGTTACCGGTGCCGGATAGGGAAAGGCTGGATTTGGGATGGCTAGGCTTGCATCCTCGCCTTCAATTTCGCCCTGCCAGCTGTAGCTGAGGCGAACGCCGGGCCTAAAGCCCGTGCTGGTAACGACCGAGGTCCAAACCGCCGCACCTAGCCGGTGGCCCAGACGGTAATCGCGGTCATTCTCACCCAACCGCACTTTACCTTTGACCTCAGCCCCCCAATGAAATTGCTCGCCGTATTTCTCGTAAACCACAGCTAAGGGGATGTCCCAAGTGCCCGATCCGATTTGCATGGTATATGGCAACTGTTGGTCACCTGGCGCCCTCGGGGTATCCCCCTCTTCATCGATACTGCCTGTAGGAATACTCACACCGCCGATCACCCGCCAAGCGCTATTGAGGGTGGCACCAAAACTGTAGTCCCCCATCACCACTACGTCACCAATACCATCGGAGGAAATATTGAAGTCGTCATAGTTTGGAACAATCGAAATATGGTCCGTGCTCTGCTCAATAAAAGGAACAACGAAACGGACTCCCAGGCGGTCGTTAACATCGTAAGCGAGCAGCACAGAGTGCACTTCCTGGGTAATCTTAGTGGGCACAACCGGAAAGTTATCACGGGTTTTAACCTCTCCTGGCCCACTCCAAAGAACATCGTCGTAGCTCAGGCGATCCGACCCGTTACGATATTCATCAAACGTTGATCGGCCGTATGTATAGGACAAGTGCCACCGATTTTTCGCAACGTTGTCTTCGATCACGTTCGCGGAAAACAAATCCTCGAGCGACACATCTAACAGATCGGCTGGGACCGTTTGAGCCGCCAGCGTGCCGGCATAAAGGGTCAAACAACTGACGCTAACGCGGGTGATGACGCGAGACAATACTCTAATCGCAACTTCCATAACACAAACCCCCAAAGACCTTTTGGATTGCTACTGCCAAAGTGTAACAGCTGTATTTTTCAAACGTGATATCAATTGCTCTTTTAGCATACTCTCTAGTCGCGCAAGGTCAATTGGCTTAGTCAAATAGTCATGCATGCCCATACTCAAATACCGAGACCGGTCGCCACGGGTTGCATGGGCTGAAAGCCCCACAATAGCGCAATCCTTATTCACGCCTGATGCCTGTATGGCCTGTATTTTCTCGGTTGCCTCAACACCGTCCATGACTGGCATTTGGATATCCATAAGCAGGAGCACATATGCTTTGGTGGGGAACAGAGCGACCGCCTCCTCGCCATTACTAACAATATCTGGCCTCAGCCCCAACGTGCCAAGCATCTCTTTGATGATTAGCTGATTGACCTCTGAATCTTCAGCGACCATCACAGGTATACTGGAGGGGAAGCGGAAAGGCTCGGACGCCGCTGTGGGCGCGGCAGGCAACCCAGTCGTCTTCTTAAGAGCTCGACTAAATGGGTTGGCAACGGTTTCGACAATGGGAACGTCAAACCAAAACGTCGAACCCTCCTCCAAGCGGCTTTGAAACTCAATCGTGCCTCCCATCAACTTCACCAGTCGTTGGCTGATGGCAAGCCCGAGGCCGGTACCACCGGCCCGACGGGTCGAGGAAAGGTCAGCCTGAAAAAACTCCGAAAACAGCTGGGAGTGCTTTGACTCCGCAATGCCGATGCCAGTATCGCTAACAGCAAATCGCAGAAAACGCCGAGAGCCCTCTCGACGCTCACTGACCGTCATGGCTACTTTACCGTGTTCCGTAAACTTCAACGCATTTCCAACAAGATTAAGCAGAACATGACGGACTCGCCGCGCATCTCCTAGCACCTTTTTTGGGAGATCTACAGGGATAGAAACGCTAAAATCTAGGCCTTTCTCTTTGGCCGTCTCGGTAAAAAACGTATAGACGGCGGCCAACATTTCCTCAGGGCTATAAGGCTCCTCAATCAGTTTTAGCTGACCCGACTCAAGCTCAGAGAATTCGAGCAGATCGTTAATCACCAATAGCAGTGAGTTAGCAGAATCTTCTACGGTATTGAAGTAACGCCTTTGCTGATCATCCAAAGTGGTTTTGCTGAGCAAAGAAGTCATCCCCAGAATGCCATTCATAGGCGTTCGTATTTCATGGGACATGTTGGCCATAAAAGCGCTTTTTGACCGCGCAGCAGCCTGCGCAGAATCCCGGGCCGTCTCCAGCTCAGTGATAGCCTGCCGTAGTCGCTCCTCTCGATCCTGGATAGTGGCTAACATGTGATTAAAGGCCCGCCCAAGCCGGTTTACGTCTTCGATCACATCCTCATTGAAGCGCTGACTATAGTCTTCCCTTGAGGAAACAGATGTCATGAGGGTAGAGAGTCGAAAAATCGGCCGCGTGATTTGAGCGTAAAATTTACGCGCTAATAGATAGGCGACTACCGTCCCTATCAGCCAACACGCCAGTCCAAGCGAGGCCCATAGAAATGAAAATCGGTAAGCTGGCCAGACGTCCACCCAGAGCGTCACCTCACCAAGCACCTCGGTATCGAGCAAGACATCTTCACTCAACGGTAACGCGAAGCGCTCAAACCGCGGGGGCCGTACCACGTGCTCTACAAATACGCCTCGCTCACTCGTGGTGACTGCACCCCTCAAAATATTCTCCGATGTCGAGAGCGTTTGCAGGAAGCTCTCGGCAGTCTTGGGGTCCTCAAAGGCCAAAGCAGCCGTCAGATTATCTGCCGTCATGCGAGCCAATGTCCGCCCCTGATCGACGGCCGAATCGTAGTAATTGCGGCTAGTCAGCGCTAAGACGACAAGCAGTACGACGCCCAGAACACCGGCCGTAACCCAGGCTACGATGGCGGCACTCTGCCGAAGTATTGTTTTAGTTTTCATGGCGCGCTGAGTCTTCTGGACTTATTACTGTTGCCAGTGCCAAAAGGCGGCTACTTAACTGAATACTGGCGGCAGCAGTAGCTCCGGTATTGACCGTTAAGGCCACTCTATTTTGCGTTCTAGTGAGCTCAACCATACCGCCGTTATACGCAAAATCTGGCATGTCACTCACCGTCAATACATTCATGTTAGTAGCGTTCTCGGTAGGCAGGCTTTCAGAGCCGCCGGCTAAAAACAGCAGGTTGCACTGAGCAATCCCTTCAGCGCTTTTTATCGACCGAATAGACAAGGGCTTGTCGCTTCTTGAAGCCACCAACCGATGTAGCGCCGATCCGGTTTCGCTTTCACCGACCACACAGATAACTGATGTCGTGGGTTGTAGATCGCTTTGAATAAAATCTAACAGCCGAACAATAAATACCGCCTTTAAGTCCGATTCTGCGACCCCAAGCGGACGTGCCGTAGACTGTGCAAGGGCCAGCACGGGCCATGAGGTCAAAAGCGAGAATAAGAAAGCACGCAAGAGCATAGCTATTGTCGGCCCATACGAAAGATCGGGGGTGATACGGGCTGGGTGGATCGGTGGGGGGTGATGTCAATACCCCCACGTCGCTGATAGTAACCGGTCACCGTGAGCGAATGAGGGGCCAAGTCTTCAACCAATCGACCAAAAATGGCCTCAATGCATTGCTCATGAAAATCCTGATGCTCCCGAAAAGAGTCGATGTAGGCGAGCAGACCTTGTCTATTAATTCGTCGGCCCTGATGGTGAATCACGACAGTTGCCCAGTCCGGCTGGGCGGTTACTGGGCACAGTGAACGCAAGCGATGGCTCACCAACGACACTCTCTCCTGGGCGCCTTCATCTTCTGCCAAAGTGTCAAGCACGACCGAGGGCGCATCGACTGCCACCTGCTCGTCCAGCAGCTCTGCCATCGGCTCTTTGGTAATGAGGCCGATTTCAGTGGGCCCATAAAGCTGTAATTCGGGACGCACACCACAAATTGGATAGAGATCGTTTTGAATACACGCCACGGCTTCGAGGTCAGAGCTAAAAGACTCAAAATTGAGGGAATTCAAATAAAGTTTTAGCGACTTTGATTCCACTGTTGCTGGAGAGTCCGCGGGTATGGCTAACACGCCTATATGCTGGCTGGGGCGGAAAACTCCGCCTTGGTGCCCAATCAACCACGACAGCTCATAAAGGTGCCAAACATCGACCCCAAACCGCCTGCCAACAGAGGTGGGCTGACGGCGAATCGCCTCCAGCACCTCTGGGGCATATCGAGTGGGTGCTGCTACTTGTTGACCAAGCACCTCCGCCATCGCTGATTAACTCCTCAGTCGTTTGCCGCTATTGAGCAAATACAAAGAATACAGGTAAGCGCAAATCACAAAAACAACAATCATGGTAAAAGCCACAGTTATATTGACGTCGCTGACGCCAAGCATGCCGTACCGGAACGCGTTAACCACATAGACCAAGGGATTGGCACGGGAGACCATCGCCCAAAAATCTGGCAGCAAGTCCAGTGAGTAGAAAACCCCTCCCAAATAGATTAAGGGCGTAAGGACAAAGGTCGGAACGATACTAATATCGTCAAATGTGTTGGCAAAAACACCGTTAATAAAACCAAACAGCGCGAATAAAACCGACGTCAACACAACCACGGCGACAACAATAGTGGCGTTATTGATAGAGAGTTTGGTGAAAAATAAAGAAACCGCCGTCACGATAATCGCCACCAGCACTCCACGGGTGACACCGCCGATAATGTAGCCCCATAGAATCACGTAACTTGGCACTGGTGATACCAAGAGCTCTTCAACGCTATGGTTAAACTTAGCGCCGAAAAATGACGAAGCAACGTTAGCGTAGGAGTTTGTCACGATAGCCATCATGATGAGGCCTGGAACAACAAACTCCATGTAACTGTACCCGCCCATCTCACCGATTCGGGAGCCAATTAGGCTGCCGAATATTACATAATACAAAGACATAGTGATCGCGCTTGGTAGCAGGGTTTGTGACCAAATTCGCAAATAACGGCGAATTTCTTTCCGTACAATGGTAAGTAAGGCGATATATTGTTCGAACAGCGTCATGCGGATTGCTCCAGCAAGTTAACAAACATTTGCTCCAGCCTATTGGCCTCATTACGCATACTGACCACTGATATCTGTTTATCGCCGAGGGTGCGGAACACCGCAGTGAGGTCCTGACCCTTGTTAATCACAACCTCCAAACAATGATCGTCAAGACGCTTTAACTCAAAGCCATTCACCGCAATTTCGGCTGGCAGCGTATCCGCACAATCCAACAAAAACACTTCTTTGTTCAGATCACGAAGCAGCTCTCTGATGGAGCGATTTGTAACGATCTTCCCATGGTTGATAATGGCAATATTTCGGCACAACGCCTCGGCATCCTCAAGATAATGGGTGGTTAAGATAATAGTGGTTCCCGCCGCATTTATTTCCTTTAGAAATTCATACATCGCACGCCGCATTTCAATATCCACCCCCGCCGTAGGCTCATCAAGAATGAGGAGTTTGGGTGCGTGAATCAGTGCTCTGGCGATCATAAGACGACGCTTCATACCGCCCGAAAGGTTACGTGCAGACTCGTGCCGTTTATCAGCCAGCCCCAACCGATTCAGGTAATGCTCGGTACGCTCTTTGGCGACACCGTAGGGAATACCGTAATAGCCGGCCTGATTAGTCAGTATGTCTTCTACCTTTTCAAAGACATTGAAGTTGAATTCTTGAGGAACGATGCCGAGAAACTTTTTTGCCCCCGGGTAATCGATATCTATATCGACACCATGCACGATCACCTTACCCCCGCTCTTAGTGACCAGCGAGGAGATAATGCCAATGGTGGTCGACTTGCCTGCGCCATTTGGCCCCAGGAGGGCAAAAAAATCGCCTTGGGCGACTTCTAGGTCGATACCATCCAGTGCAACAAAACCGTTCTGATAGGTCTTACGCAGTCCTTGTATTTTCAGGGCCGGAGTCATAGGGGTTCCATTGATTGATTTGAGGTTACAGCCGGGCGGGCGTAGTGTAACTAATGCAAGCCGATCAAGCGATGGCGCGGGTTGACGTAGCATCTCACCCCCACTAAGATGCGCGTCCTCTGGTGTCAGAGACGTTGCGTCCCCTTCGTCTAGTGGCCTAGGACACCGCCCTTTCACGGCGGGAACAGGGGTTCGAACCCCCTAGGGGACGCCATTTAAGCGGGTGTAGCTCAGTTGGTAGAGCGCGACCTTGCCAAGGTCGAGGTCACGAGTTCGAACCTCGTTACCCGCTCCAATACCCATATTTTTCAATATGTTATCCCAGCTTTGTGAGCCGGTCGTTAACCCCTTTCGTGCTTTTGCGCGCTTCTGCGCTGCGCAGAGACCCACCTTGGTGGTTCGGTGCAGCAGCCACCACTCAGGATGACGCCGCGCTACCCGTCGACAGCCCTCTTGGCAACGGGTAGCCTGCCCCGGCAGAAGTGAATAAATAGGCTCGAGCAGGAGCACCCCAATGGCAAATCGAATTGGCTGGGACGTAATTATCCATAGCGGAGCGGGTTTGGTCGCGCTCGTGGCGGGCGGCTTGATGGGTGCCTCAGATGTCGCCCGCGGGCTCTTCAGTGTGCTTATGGCGGTTTCAGCTATTAGCGCAATCTTGATATCGTGGCGGCACGCCGCATGGGTCACCGGCCACTGGCTCGCAATGCTGCCGGTGATCGGCATAGGGATTGGTTTTTCTCTTGCAGATTGGGGTTACGACTTCGCCTATGCCACCCTCTGGATAGCCTTTCTTCACTTTCTTTACCGCGGCTGGCAGAGTCAACGGGCGCAACCTTGATCTGCCGCGGGAAGGCTGCCTTGGGATGCTAGTCTGCATCTGACTCTAAGCGAACAGACAAGCTGTTCACGCAATAGCGCAGACCGGTATCTGTGGGGCCATCTGGGAACACATGACCCAAGTGCCCGCCACAACTTTTGCAGAGGATCTCGGTTCGAATCATTCCATGACTGGTATCGCGTGCCTCCGCAACCGCTTCTTGACTCAGTGCCCTATCAAAACTGGGCCACCCACAGCCGCTATCGAATTTACTTTCGGCGGTAAACAAAGCCTCACCACAGCCGCGGCAGTGATAGGTACCGTCGTCAAACACATCCCAATACTCACCGGTAAAGGCCCGCTCGGTACCCTTGTTACGCAACACGGCATACTCGTCGTCGGTCAGCTTTTCACGCCAAAAGGCATCGCCGTGATCTGAGCCGACTTCATCCCCATCTTTACTATCAACCATTACTCTGTTCCCTCCACTTTTCCAAATGCGCCCTTACTGGACTCTCTCGTTATCGAATTCAAAGCCCAACGCCGCGGCCGCTCTTTTCATCGAAGCATCTACGCGGTGTCTGTAACGCAACCGACTTCCCGCCAACTCTCCTCTTAAGACATAAGTTCGCCGGAGCCGTTCGAAGTCCTCGCTAGAAATATTGGGCGACGCCACAGCGCGCAGAGCCGCATCATCCACAGCTGGATTGTAATGTTCGATTAAAACACCCTTCAACCAGTCCGCAATGTCAATTGCCCAACCACAGTCGGGGTTGTCGGCGACCTGCGTGATTCTTGGCATGCTCTTTCCCCCGACAAGAAGCGCTATGACATCATCTGTGGCGCGCTTTTTTGCCGTCAGGCTATAGCCCGCAATATGCGGCGTCGCCAAGGCGACCACCTCAAGCTGTCTTGCCTCAATGTCGGGCTCCCCAGGCCAAGTATCCATCACAAGCTGGACGCCTCGATCCGCGAGGGTCTGTAGCGCCGGCGGATTAATCAGGCCACCGCGGCCCGCGTTGATCAGCAGTTGGCCTGGCTGCATGCAGACGGCACAGGGCTCATCAATCAAGTCCACGCTGGGCCACGGCGAGCGCTCATGCAGGGCTGCATGAAGTGACACAATGGGGGCCGCCAGCACCTGCTCGAAAGAGTCTCCCCGCCAGGAAGCTGGGACATCGACCCAGGGATCCCAGTCGCGGGGGCTACCGCCCAACGCGTGCACCACGCTGGCCAGCAGTCCACCTACATGCCCAAACCCCACAATGCCGATAGGCTCTCCGGAAAGCAGGGTTGGTAGAAAATTCATATGCGCCAAAGCGGAGAGCACGTACTCAACCACTGCACGAGCATTGGCGCCCGGGGCGCTGGCCCACCGAATATTTTTCGCGTGCAAAAAGCCAAGATCAAGGTGATCGGTGCCCGCAGTTGCGGTCCCCACCCACGACACCGGAGAGTTTTCTAGCAGCTCACTATCGACCCGCGTAATCGATCTCACGAGCAACATGTCAGCGTCGGCCACATGACGAGGCTCAATGGCGTCACCGGGAAGCAATGTCAGGCTGTCCGCTATGCGCCGCAAAGAGGGTGTAACCTGGATGAGATCATCCGCGACGATACGGTATCCCACGGAACTAAGAGGCCTGTAGCTCGACGCAGTGATCTGCTGGGTGTTGCGGCACCTGTGATGCCGCGTATCGTTTCAGCGCCTGATGAAACAGTTGAGCACGTAGCGGCAGCCCTTGAGCCATCAAGCGCCTCTTCGCAGCGTCTACCTCGCCTGCAAATAGGTCCACCCTATCTTGGGTAATTGCGATACTCAGGTTATCCAAACTCACCCGAAACTGGAGCCCTACTGCCTCACAGAAAATGGCTTCCAGAGCTTGTGGTTTTACCTCAACTCGGAAAAAAGCCGCTTGCTGCAGCTCACATCGATCATCTGGGGTGTACCAATACCCGTAGTCTTCAACTTCGCGGCGCGCGCTCCCCGCCAGACACCAGTGTGCAACCTCATGCAAGGCACTTCGGCAAAAGTCATACCGGAACCCTATCCTTGCGGGATCACTTCCCGACGGTTGATAGAAAGGCTCCTCCAGCCCCCCACAGAGCAGCGTATTTTCTTCCGCCCCAAAGAGCCCGTTGAATATGGTGATGATGTCATGGCTACGCAATGTCATGTCCGGCCCGCGTTTTCTTGCAAAGCATCAACTGCTCTTACGAATAAGGAAACGGTACTGCCCTTCCACCCTCTCGGACTCGATCAGTTCATGACCCAAGAACTGACAGAATTTTGCCACGTCCCGTTCGGTAGAAGGATCGGTTGCGAGCAGACGCACATAGCTGCCCGCGCCCACTTGGCGCATCTCGGCGTGCAGCAGCATCATGGGCTCTGGGCAGCGCAACCCAATCGCGTCGACGCAGGCAACATCCAGATTCTCTTCAGTACTAGCCATGACTCGTTACGCCAAAGCGACCTCGCAGACTCACCTGGGAGCCTCCTGGACAAAAGCGCCAGCGTGCTGTCGGCCTTTCAGAGCTTATTCCTCGGGCTTACGAAATTTGAGGGTCATACGATCGCTCTCTCCAATCGCCAGATACTTCTCTCGATCTGTATCACCCTGACTGAGGCTGGGCGGCAGGGTCCACACGCCCCCCGGATAATCCTTGGTATCTTTTGGGTTAGCATTGATTTCACTCGCCGCCTCCAAACTAAAACCCGCCAATTCGGCGAATTCGACGACCTGTGACTCGGAGACATAAGCGGTTTTTTTCATTGTCTCGACATCGCTACCGGCAACGCCACGATGCTGAACAATGCCAAAGACACCTCCGGGCTTCAAAGCATCATAGATCGAGGCGAAAAACATCTCGACCTGATTCATCCGCATCCAAGAGTGCACATTGCGAAAAGCCAGTGCCATATCAACCGATTCGGGTGGGACCGGCGCCATCTCGGTCGGTGGCTGAAGGAAGCCGACGACAACGCCACTATAGGTGTCGTTATTGGCACCAAGTTTTGCCAAGAAACCCCCAAGAGAGCGACGGGCGTACGCACCTCCATTAGGCGAGTAATGGGCCGCAATCAACTTGCCATTGTCGCGTAACAGCGGCGCGAGTACCTCGGTATACCAGCCGCCACCGGGAGACACCTCGAGCACTGTCATTCCAGGCTCCAACCCAAAGAATTCCAGGGTCTCGCGGGGGTGCCTAGCCTCATTGCGTGCAGCGTTACCCTCAGCGCGATGCTTGCCATTTAGCGCTGTGTCCCAGTCCAGCTCAGCGTTAACCAAGGGCGCCAACATCAGTCCTGTCAGCACCATGAGAATTTTAGTCCGAAACATACCCCTACTCCCTCTATGAACTATCGCCTGCAATACCGCGTACTATAGCCGTTTTTAGCTGTTTTAAGCGAAGGAACTATGCCTCAACATTTCATTGTGTCTTTTATCGGCAACGACCGTACCGGCCTGGTAGAACAGGTCGCTGAGTGTATCCGACGTCATGAGGGCAATTGGTTACAAAGCCAGCTCAGCTATTTGGAGGGGAAATTCGCCGGCCTTATCCTGATCGCTCTGCCGCCAGAACACGCACAGAGGCTCGAGACCGACCTGACCCAGCTCCCCAGCGGCAAGGCTTCTGTGCGAGTAACCCCCGTCTCGGGCGCAGAGACAAGGACTTCTGCCAGCCATCGGCTAGATGTTCTGGGTCCCGACAGAGCGGGAATTATTAAAGAGGTTTCTCATGCACTTTCAGAGGCAAATATCAATATTGTCGCCATGGAGACTCGCGTTGAGAATGCGCCTTTCACCGGAGAACCCATGTTCAAAGCTCAGCTCGAGGTAAATGTTCCTGTCAACGTCGATGTCGGCATCCTCCACGCAAGGCTCGAGGAGATTGCCGAGGCCATGACCCTTGAAATCGACCTGCACTAAGCTCTGCTCGGGCGCAGATTACCGACCCCGCTGCCTTGACCGGCGCAGACGGTGTAAAAGCCATCCTCCCATGCCGGCGAGAGCGATCACCGCGCCGATGGCCACCAGAGCCTGAAATAATAGCCACGCTAAATTTTGGGGTGGCACGCCCACGATATCCACAGCGCCCCAGAGCAAGGCAATAACCGCGCCAAGTCCAAGCACAAGGGTTCGCCACTTGTTGCGCGAGGCGCGGTTCCACCCCATAGAGACATCCCCTCTAAAGACGTTAACGGTCGGTCAGGAAGCGAGCGGTGATCCGGGAATCTGGGGCGTTCTGAACTGAACGTCACCGTTCTGTCCCCGCTGCCGCAGAGCGTGGTCCATAAGGACCAATGCCATCATCGCTTCGGCGATGGGCACAGCACGAATACCAACGCAGGGATCGTGCCGGCCGGTGGTCACCACTTCCGCATCATTGCCATCGATGTCGATGCTTTTACCCGGCAACCGAATACTGGAAGTTGGTTTGAGGGCAAGGCTTGCTCTAATCGCCTGACCCGAGGAGATACCACCTAAAATGCCGCCCGCCTCATTGCTTAGAAAGCCCGCCGGTGTAATCTCGTCACGATGCTCTGATCCCTTCTGCTCGACAACACGAAAACCCGCACCAATTTCAACGCCTTTGACCGCGTTGATACTCATTAGGGCGCCGGCAATATCGGCATCAAGACGATCAAAAACTGGCTCTCCTAATCCCGGAGGCACTCCTTCGGCTACTACCTCAAGGCGGGCACCAATGGAGTCGCCCTCTTTGCTCAAGGCCTGCATGTAGGTTTCCAGCTGGGGAACTAATATGGCGTCGCCGCAAAAAAAAGGGTTCTGTTCCACGAGAGACCAATCGTGACTGGCCGCTTTCAGGGGGCCGAGCTGGGAGAGATATCCGCGTACCGTGACATTGTACTTTTCCGCCAACCATTTTTTCGCTATGGCACCTGCAGCGACCCGCATAGCGGTCTCGCGCGCAGAGGATCGACCACCACCTCGATAGTCGCGCAGCCCGTACTTCTGCTGATAGGTATAGTCTGCATGCGCCGGGCGAAACTGATCTTTAATTTTACTGTAGTCTTTAGAGCGCTGATCGGTATTTCTAATAAGCAGCCCGATCGGCGTTCCCGTTGTCACACCCTCAAATACGCCCGAGAGTATTTCCACATCATCGCCCTCACGCCGCTGTGTCGTATATCGGCTCTGGCCTGGCTTTCTGCGATCGAGATCGCGCTGCAAGTCGGCAGATGACAGCGCCATGCCCGGCGGGCAACCATCTACAATAGCGCCTAGTGCCGCCCCATGGCTTTCACCAAAGGTGGTTACGCAAAATAATTTTCCAAAGCTATTGCCCGACATGATGCGGCCTCCCCCGCCAAGTATACCCGCGTCTACTCACTTCCAGCGCCATAACGTAAATACTGCAACTCTTGCTGTGCGATGACACAAACTCCATGCCCACCCCACTCGAGGTCCAGCCACTCAAAGGCAAAATGAGGAAATGCTTCTTCAAGGGCCGTCCAACTGTTTCCAACCTCGAGAAATAAATGCCCCTCCTCGTCAAGACAATCCGCGGCTTCCGCGAGCAACCGATAAACCAACAACAAACCATCGACGCCGGCCGCCAACGCCCGATTGGGTTCATGGCCAAATTCGGGCGGCAATGCTTGCATATCTTCCCCATCAACATATGGAGGATTTGCCAGAATAACGTCAATGCTGCGAGGCGCTATCCCTGACAACAAATCAGCACGCAGCAAACGTGCATTGGGGGGCGCATGCATCAGGAGATTTTCTCTGGCGAGGTTCAGTGCGTCGACATCAATATCCGATAGCGTAATCACCGCATCAGGCCGATTGAGTGCCGCAAGTATTCCAAGACTACCACCCCCACAGCACAGATCGACAATGTGACGAGGCGTCCGAGTGCACCACGGTTGATAATCCGCCGCGATGACCTCCATGAGCGGAGACCGGGGCACCAGCGCCCTGCTGTCGCAAACAAACTCCAACGGGCCAAGCCATGCCTTGCCAATTATGTAGGCGGTGGGCAACCGATGTATGGCTCGCTGCTGAACAAAATCAGCCAGCCGCTCAAGTGCCGTCGTTTCAAGCACAGCGCCAAGAACTGATTTATCAGTCGTCGCAGACATCCGAGCGGCGGCAAGTACAAGGGCGACAGCCTCATCGTGTACCGAATCGTAACCATGGCCACAATAAATCGGAACGGCGGCTAGCGTGGCTTTGGTGGTATCAATAGCCTCTTGGAAGGTTGTCATCGAGAAATACCAGCCTAGGTCGAGGGTGCCATGCTACCATTCCGTCCTCTTGGCGGGAGACGCACAGTGGAAAAGTATTGGCAAAAAATACTCGAGCATGTAGGGGAGGATACCTCGCGGCCCGGGTTGTTAGACACGCCGAAAAGAGCGGCCACAGCGTTCTCCTTTCTGACCAGGGGCTACAAGCAAGATCTGGCTACGGTTGTCAATGACGCCCTGTTTCCCTCGGATTCCAGCGAGATGGTGCTGGTTCAGGATATCGAGATGTACTCGCTGTGCGAACATCACATCCTCCCGTTTATCGGCCGCTGTCATGTTGCCTACATCCCTCAGGGAAAAGTGCTTGGCCTATCAAAGGTCGCTCGCATCGTCGACATGTTTGCCCGCCGACTTCAAATTCAGGAACAGCTAACCGTTCAAATTGCCGAGAGCATTCTAGACGTCACCGGAGCGCTTGGCGTAGGCGTCATTATTGAAGCCGAGCACATGTGCATGATGATGCGCGGTGTGGAAAAGCAAAACTCCTCGACCAAAACCTCCGCTATGCTTGGGTCTTTTAGATCCGACGCCCGCACCCGGGATGAGTTTCTCGCCCTGCTGCAGATGCGATCAAATCGCTGAACCAAAACCCGCTGTTACGTGGCTATAAACGTCGCTATTGCGTCGGCCAAAGCGGGCGCCGTCGTCTCACTCATATGAAGATGATGGCCGCCGTTAAACTCAAGCTGCTTGAATTTTTTAAAGTGACGGCTCGCTTCCTCCAGCATTTTTTCCGGCACTCCTGCTCGGGAAAACAAACCGTCTCGGGCTCTGACCGCCAGTACAGGCGCCGTAACGCTGGCGTATATTTCGTCACGTTGCTGCGCGCTCAACCAAAGCGCAGAGGCACCATGAAGCCGAGGATCGGTGCGCAAACGAAAACCGGCGTCTACAGTCTCTAAGGCCCTAGGTGCCAGCTTATAGGCGCTGTCATCCTCGAACCCAAATGCGCGCCTGCGTTCCACGAACTCTTCAACCGACTGAAAGATACGGGGCGCTCTAGTCATATATTTTTGTCGATCGGCGACAAATCTCGTCAACTGATCAGATGTATTGTTGTCATCATTGAAGGCGTTAATGAGCCCATCAATCAAGATCAGGTGGCTGCAGGCGGACCCCAAAATGCCAGCAAGTATCGTGGCGATAGCCGCTCCCCGACTGTGGCCCAAAACCACGACCGATTGGTCGCCTAGCGAGCGCGTTAATGCCGCGAGTTGAGGCACGTCATCCCATATGTTGTAGGTGGCATCGGGTGAGCGCCAGTCGCTGAGACCGTGCCCCGACAAATCCAGCGCTATAACCCGAAAGGGCGCTAGGCGCGGTCCAAGCTCTGCAAAGGAAAGTGCATTATCGAGCCAGCCGTGAATAGCGATAATCGTAGATGGCCCCTTTCGGCGCCACTCTATGCCAGCGTAGGTGAGCCCATCTAGGGGAAACGCGACAGGCGCGCCCGAGCCGCATTCTTGTACTGTGGATTCAGATTTCATGGTCCATGGTAGCAGCAGTTATAAAAATCCGGGGACCCGTCGTCAGGGAGCAGGCTGTCCCCGTAGCAATGACGCCCCACCCCTGGAGCCAGTAACAAGGGCCAATACCGCGTGCCCTCCCGGCTGTAGTGGCGGAAGAGCACGGTCGTCGAGCAAGCGCCAGATAAGCGACGATACGAAGGGTTGGTGCCCAACAAGTAGAACATGCTCATCCTGAGACTGCTCTAGCCAGCTTCCTAGCTCCTGAACCGTCGCTGCGTCCGGTGCCAATGTTGGAAGCGGATAGGTGGGAACCCCTAGCGCTTCACCAAGAATGTCAGCGGTTTGTCGGGTTCTTACCAAGGGACTGTGATAGATACGCTGAGGCAACACCAGATCACTGGACTCAAGAAATGCAGAAAAGCCCTCAGAAGCAACAGCGAGCTCACTTCTGCCCCGCTCCGTTAGATGACGCTGCTCATCCGGCACCGTCTGAGCGGCCTCACCATGGCGCCAGATCGTTACTATCATTGACTTAAATCGAGTAGTAGACGATTGAGTCTGCTGACGTATGTCGCGGGATCCTCCAGTGGCGAGCCCTCTGCCAAAGTCGCCTGATCAAAAATGATTTTACTGAGATCCGCAAAACGCTCCTCATCCTGCTCATTATCTAGTCTGACGAGCAGTGGGTGGGCCGTGTTGAGTTCTAAAATGGGCTTGCTGTCGGGAACATCCTGCCCAGCCGCCTCAAGAATGCGGCGCATCTGAGCACCCATTTCGTGTTCGCCTACCACCAGACAGGCCGGGGAGTCTGTGAGGCGCAGCGTGGGCCGAATCTCTGCCACCTCTCCAGCAAGAGCCACCCCCATCCGTTCAATCAGACCCTCGCTGTCTTTTTTGGCCGACTCTAAGGCTGCTTTATCCTCTTCGTTATCCGCTTCGAGTTCTAGATTTCCACGCGCCACGTCTTTGAGAGGTTTACCGTCAAATTCCATCAGGTGACTCATTAGCCACTCATCGATGCGATCCGAAAGCAACAACACCTCTATCCCCTTCTTACGGAACACCTCTAGATGGGGACTGTTCTTGGCGGTAGCGTGATTTTCTGCGACGACATACCAGATAGCATCCTGACTATCGGCCATGCGCTCAACATAATCGTTCAGACCAATCGATCGTTCGGCGTTGTCGTCATGGGTGGTCGAAAAGCGCAACAGCTTGGCAATTTTTTCGCGATTCGCATAGTCTTCAGCGGGACCTTCTTTAAGAACTTCACCAAAGGTGTCCCAAAACTGCTGATACTTTTCTGATTCAGCGCTAGCCATTTTCTGCAGCATGTCCAGCACGCGCTTGGTCAACGCGGACTTGATCGACTCCACACTTGGGTTTTGCTGCAGGATCTCGCGGGATACGTTGAGCGGCAGGTCATTGGAATCAAGCACGCCCTTTACGAATCGGAGGTAGAGGGGCAAGAACTGCTCGGCGTCATCCATGATAAACGTGCGCTTCACGTACAGCTTTAGACCACGAGCCCCTTCTCGATTCCAGAGATCGAACGGAGCCTTTGCCGGAAGGTAGAGCAGCGAGGTGTACTCCAGCTTGCCTTCCACGCGGTTGTGACTCCAAGAAACCGGATCCTCTACGTCGTGGGAAATGTGCTGATAAAACGCTTTGTACTCGTCATCCGACACCTCTGAACGACTCCTCGTCCACAGTGCCTTTGCTTCATTAATCGCCTCCCACTCAGGAGCATCGGATGCTTCAGCCTGTTCCCCGCCCTCCTCAGCTTCATCCGAGACTGAAGGCATGGCCTTGGGCATAAGAACCGGCACTGAAATATGATCAGAATATTTCTTGATCACACTTCGTATGCGCCAATCGTTGGCGAATTCCTCGGCGTCCTCTTTTAGGTGGAGAATGATGGTCGTTCCCGCTTCCGTCCGCTCACCGCTCTCAATCGTGAAGTCGGCTTCACCTGAGGATTCCCAGCGGGTTGCTTGATCCTCGGCTACACCGGCCTTGCGCGTGATTACAACAACGGAATCGGCCACAATAAAAGACGAATAAAAGCCGACGCCAAATTGACCGATGAGCTGGCTGTCTTTCTTCTGGTCACCACTTAACTGCTCCATGAACGCGGCCGTTCCCGACTTCGCGATGGTCCCCAAATTTTCTATAACCTCTTCGCGAGTCATACCGATGCCATTGTCTTCAATGGTGACTGTCTTTGCGTCACCATCCACAGACACCCGAATACAATACTCGCCACCCCCCGCCACAAGGCTCGGGTCCTGTACAGCGGCAAAGCGATGCTTATCGATGGCATCCGATGCGTTGGATACCAGCTCGCGCAGAAATATCTCCCGGTTTGAATAAAGCGAGTGAATCATCAGTTGAAGGAGCTTCTTGGCTTCCGTCTGGAAGCCCATTGTTTCGCGTGCTGCAGCTGTCATGACCTGGAGAACCCCGTTTGAAGTAGACTAGTGAAGGGAGATGGGGGCATCTTTAGCCGGATTCAAGTGCCCACGGGCTTCAAGGGAATTACAGGAGCTCATAAATGTGGTGGCGGTCATAAGCTGCCCAGCTACTCTGACTGGAGTTCCTTGACTTGCCATCAAGCTCGGGCTGACGTGATTAGCAGGCAACGGGCACCGACTAAGGCTTTGGCTCGGTTGAAACGCTAGTGCGCGCTTCCAGACCAAGAGATACATCTACCATCACGGCTGACTACAGGATGCAGAAGCGGCGACTACTGAAAGCTTTACTTCGCGATAAGAAGCTCTATCTAAGGCGTGCACAGTGTAGCCTGTATCATCCGCTTTGCAGAACACGCCTGAGAACGGAACTGCCTCGAGCATGCCAGCAGCACGCATGCGCTGCATTCCAATGCTCTCTTGTAGTGTCCAACCCAAAGCCTCCAAACGCGACTCGTAAAAGGCACGTAGCTCGCTGTGGGATGCGGCCGTTTCAAGAGTGATCGATAAACCATCTGCAAGGGATTCGTTGGCTCGCCCCAAGTTTGTAACAGTGGCCGTAGGGTACTCCGGCAGGCCAAGTTCCCGATACAGGGGCGGGTAATCCAACACTGACTCTGCCCATCCTTGAGGTAACCAGAGAGCAATCAGTGATGCGAAACAGAATGGTCGCCAAAATAATGCCGTTTGCATAAGCTGCCCTCTTGAGAATCAACGATCGCATCGACTACGCTGTCCATAGCGCAATCAGTTGCCCTGACTAATTTCTAATCAATGGTTGCTCTTTCTCTGTCGCCAACACGCTTTCCCCTGCTCACGGCGTATTCTTTAGCGGCGTCACAGATTACCGCTCTCAGAATTGACAGGGGCTTCGACAACGCCCTCACCTGACGACAGCACCTTGTTCTCGTAGCCCGGCAGTGCAAAATCAACCCGCCTGTTTAGCTGACGCCCCTGTTCGGTATCGTTGTCAGACACGGGCATAGAAGCACCATAGCCGCGGGCGCGCATCGCTGCGGTCGGCACGCCAAACAGTTCAAGGGCGATTTTTACGGCTTGTGCCCGTTTAGCAGACAACGTCTGGTTTCGTTCATCAGTGCCGGTGGCGTCTGTATGGCCCTGTATTTCCAAAGAAAGACTTGGCTGGGAAAGTAATACCTCACTAATACTGTCCAGCACGGCACCAGAGCCTGGCAGGAGTTTGTCGCTGTTGATTGCAAAGAGTATGCCGTAGATCGAAACTCGACCCTCATCAAACAACTGGCGGGCAAAGCCTTGGGCGTCAAATTCAACCGCCACCTCCAGGGGGGCCTCATCAACGATTTCAAGCTCATAAACCCCACTACTCTTGAGGGCCAGCCTTAACCAGGTGTCACCCCCATCTGATCTTGGAATCCTAAAATTAGCTCTCGTGGCCCGGCTTAAACCATAGGCCTCGCCGCCCATGCTCCGCACCGCCTGTGTAAAGTTCGCCTTTATTTCGTCTCTACCCATGTCCGCGATCCGATAACTAAGGCGCCACGAGATACCCTCAACCCGATCTATGCTGCCATCCTCACCCTTATAGTCCACACGAAGCGATCCAAAATCTTCCCGCTGAGAGTCTTCCTCCAGCAAGACGCTTCCATCAATAGGCTTTATTATGGGGTGAGCCAGAGGCTCTGTGGCAGACCCAAGGTATGGTAGGTAAAGCAGAGCGCTGAATAGTAGCGCCAAATGACCAGGCATGGCTTTCCCTCCCCGAGGTCTCAAGTCAGTGAGTTAGTTGCACTCGGCAATCTCTGGATCTTCACGGAGAACTTCACAGGGGAGCTCAGACATCGCCTGATAGCAGGAAATCAATGTCTCGGCATTGGGCATCCCCTCATACTGGCTGACTTTCGCCAACTGAGCCTCACACTTGCCCGCCATCCCTGATTGGATCATTTGTAGAAGCCCAGGATCGGTATCGGGGTTTGCCGTTAACTCTGCCAGAGCACATGTCTGGGTATGCTGGCACTGAGCTAGGAATGCCTCAGCAAGTGGCCCACTCGGTGGCTGGCTGGCAAGCCCTAGACCGGCGGAAAACGTGCTAGACAAAAGCACGGTTACACTCCAGAAAACCCTGTTTAATCTCATGGAATCTCCTTGCGGTCGCACGCCATTGGCCTTCAGTGTACCTTCCAAGTGGGCAAAATCCAGCCATAGTGGCTCTTCGTTGCCGCGAAGCGCGGGTGTGCCGCCTATGCAGCGACCAGAGAACTACCAGCCAGTAATCTCTCGCATCGCGTCGCCAATATCGGCCAAACTTCTCACGGTTTTTACACCAGCATCCTCAAGCGCCGAAAACTTTTCATCCGCCGTTCCCTTACCGCCCGAGATGATGGCCCCTGCGTGTCCCATCCGTTTACCTTTGGGTGCGGTTACGCCAGCGATATAGGATACGACGGGTTTAGTCACGTTGGCCTTGATAAATGCCGCAGCCTCCTCCTCGGCGGTACCACCAATCTCCCCTATCATAACAATCGCTTCCGTCTGCGGGTCGTCCTGGAACAGCCCCAATATATCGATAAAGTTCGATCCCGGAATAGGATCACCCCCAATCCCAACACAAGTCGACTGACCAAATCCTGCATCAGTGGTCTGCTTCACCGCTTCATAAGTCAGCGTGCCAGAGCGTGAGACAATGCCAACACGTCCGGGCAAATGGATGTGCCCGGGCATAATCCCTATCTTGCACTCCCCGGGTGTGATTACGCCCGGGCAATTCGGTCCGATCAAACGAACACCGAGCTCATCACACTTCACTTTGCAATCAAGCATATCGAGAGTCGGAATACCTTCCGTGATACAGACAATCAGCTTGATGCCTGCATTCGCAGCTTCCAGGATCGAGTCCTTACAAAAAGCAGCCGGCACATAAATCACCGAGGCATCTGCGCCGGTGGCGTCAGCGGCTTCCGCGACAGTGTTAAACACCGGAAGGTCCAGATGCTTCTGCCCACCTTTACCTGGTGTGACGCCGCCAACCATCTTGGTGCCGTACGCCACAGCCTGCTCTGAGTGAAAGGTCCCTTGTGAGCCCGTGAATCCCTGACAAATAACCTTGGTGTCTTTGTTGATTAAAACGCTCACTGCTTTCCTCCCGATGCCGCAACCACCTGTTGCGCAGCATCTGTCAGACTGGATGCCGCAATAATATTAAGTCCACTATCAGCGAGGACCTTCCTGCCCAACTCAGCGTTGTTGCCCTCGAGCCTTACGACAACGGGTATTTCAACGCCCACTTCCTCCACGGCACCGATAACCCCCTCGGCAATCAGGTCACAACGCACAATGCCGCCAAAGATATTGATCAGAACGGCTTTTACATTGGCGTCAGAGAGAATGATTTTAAAGGCTTCCGTGACACGCTCTTTCGTCGCTCCGCCGCCGACATCGAGAAAGTTTGCGGGCGCACCACCATGCAGCTTCACGATATCCATTGTGCCCATGGCAAGGCCTGCGCCATTGACCATGCAGCCGATGTTGCCATCCAGTGCTACATAATTAAGATCCCACTTCGCTGCATGCGCCTCTCGAGCGTCTTCCTGCGAAGGATCATGCATCGCCTGTAGATCCTTGTGGCGATACAGGGCGTTGGAGTCGACAACCACCTTGGCGTCCAAGCAGTGCAGATGGCCTTTTTCGGTGATCACCAGAGGATTCACTTCAATCAGCGCAAGGTCTTTGTCTTTGAAAAGCTTTGCCAAGCCCATGAAAATAGCGACAAACTGCTTGATTTGCTCCCCGGAAAGGCCCAGCTTGAACGCCATTTGCCTACCCTGATAGGGCTGAGGACCGACCAGCGGATCTATCTCGGCTTTGAGAATTTTGTCTGGCGTCTCTTCAGCAACCTTTTCAATTTCGACGCCACCTTCGGTTGAGGCCATGAAAACAATGCGCTGTGTCGCTCGATCCAATACCGCACCCAGATACAACTCCTGATCAATGTCGGTGCAGGCCTCGACTAAAATTTTGGAAACCGGCTGACCTTTTTCATCCGTTTGGTACGTCACCAAATTTTTGCCGAGCCACTCTGCAGCGAAAGCCTCCACGGCGGCCGAACTATCCACCAGTTTGACGCCACCAGCCTTACCCCGGCCACCCGCATGCACCTGAGCCTTAACGACCCACATTGCGCCCCCTATCTTCTCCGCGGCCGCAGCCGCTGCTGCGGGGGTGTCAACCGCATGGCCGACAGAAACGGGCAGACCATAATCGGCAAAAAGCGCCTTACCTTGATACTCGTGAAGATTCATATTCCATCCTGTGTGTTTTTGATCATTAACCCCAGCGCGAGCGAGGGCGCGTTTATCCGTCGTTCAGTAGGCCTGGTCTAGTTCTTCTTTTTATTCGCCATGTGAATCGCGTGTCCATCCACCGCAAGCGCTGCTTCATGTACCGCTTCCGATAGTGTTGGATGCCCAAACACCATCAGCTGGAGGTCTTCGGCGGTAGAACAGAACTCGATTGCAATAACCATCTGCTGAACTAGATCAGCCGCCGAAGGCCCAACGCAGTGGGCCCCCAAAATGCGATCGGTTTTTGCATCCGCGATCAACTTCACCATGCCATCTGTATCTCCCGAGGCCAGGGCACGACCAATTGCCGCGAACGGGAAGGTGCCCACCTTAATGTCCACGCCTTCCGCCTTGAGTGCTTGCTCAGTCTTACCAACCCCAGCGATCTCAGGGTGAGTGTAAATAATGGATGGAATACAGTCATAGTTCACCTGGTGGTGTTTCCCAGCTATCTGTTCTGCCACCATCACACCCTCTTCCGACGCCTTATGCGCCAACATCGGGCCCCTGACAATGTCACCAATCGCCCATACGCTAGGCGCCTCTGTGGCGCAGCGATCGTTAACATAAATTGAGCCTCGCTCATCCACGGTGACACCAGAATCTTCTGCGAAAAGTTCGGCCGTTCTCGGATTTCGCCCCACAGAGACAATGAGTCGATCGAACACCTCGGTGTGCACCTGCTCACCTACGCTGTAGGTAACCGTGACCTCCTCGTTCGCCACCTCGGTAGCCGTCACTCTGGCATTGAGGCGTATGTCCAGACCTTGTTTTTTGAAAATCTTGAGGCTTTCTTTCGAAATCTGACTATCCATGTTGGGTAGGAAGCTATCCATGGCTTCAAGCAGGACCACCTCAGCTCCCAAGCGCCCCCAAACACTTCCGAGTTCTAACCCGATAACGCCTGCACCGATAATGCCCAAACGCTTGGGCACCTCAGCAAAGATCAGTGCGCCGGTTGAATCAACCACCCGGTCTTGATCGACCGGTGCGACGCCTATGGCCGTGGGCTCTGATCCCGATGCGAGCACGACATTGGCTGCCTCATGCAGGGTGGCCTTGCCCGCCAAATCGATTAGCTCAACCTTATGTCCTGCCAGCAATCGGCCCTTACCCTGGAGCACCGTAACGCCGTTGTGGCTCAGCAAGCCACCAACTCCCGTGGTCAGCTGGCTCACAATCTTGTCCTTACGCTTCATCATCGCGGGAATATCAATCGCAGGGCTGCCGACCTGGATCCCATGCGTGGCGAAACTATGCACTGCCTCGTGATACTTGTGCGAGCTGTCTAGTAGTGCCTTCGAGGGGATACACCCCACGTTGAGGCACGTACCTCCAAATTGCGGCTTCGCCTTGTCGTCGGCAGCCATTTCGATCAATGCCACAGACAAGCCCAACTGCGCCGCACGAATGGCGCAAACGTATCCGCCGGGGCCAGCGCCAATAACAATAACGTCGTAAGAATCGCTCATGTCGTTCTCCGGTATGTTGCGCTTAAAGCTGCAAAAGAATCCGCGCGGGATCCTCGATGAGACCCTTCACGGTCACCAAAAATTGGACCGCAGTCTTACCATCGATTAGGCGGTGGTCGTAAGACAGAGCCAAGTACATCATAGGCTGAATCACCACCTCGCCATTCACCGCCACAGGGCGATCCTGAATCGCGTGCATGCCGAGGATGCCTGTCTGAGGAGGATTCAGGATCGGCGTGCTCAGCAATGAACCGAAAACACCCCCATTTGAAAGCGTAAAGGTACCGCCGGTCATTTCCTCGATGGTGAGCTTTTTGTCTCTCGCCTTTAACCCCAAGTCCCGTATTGCCGCCTCAACGTCAGCGATGCTCATAAAGTCTGCATCGCGCAGCACGGGTACAACAAGGCCATCATTAGTTGATACCGCCACACCGATATCTTGGTATCCGTGATAAACCACATCATTACCATCGATTGAGGCATTTACCTCGGGGAACCGCTTCAATGCCTCGCAACAGGCCTTGACGAAAAATCCCATAAAGCCAAGCCGTGTACCGTTATGGGTTTTTTCAAATTGAGCTTTGTACTGCTCTCTCAAGGCCATTAACGGCGCCATGTTAACTTCGTTAAACGTCGTCAGCATCGCCGTTTGCTGGGTTGCGTCGAGCAGGCGCTCGGCGATTCGGGCACGCATGCGCGTCATAGGGACCCGCTTTTCCACCCGCTCGCTTGAGGGCCCGTCTATCGCTTTTGGAGATTCCTGAGCGGCCGCAGGAGCGTTCTTTTCAGCCATATCTGGCACTTTCTCGGCAGAAGAGGACACTGCACCACTGCCCGAAGCGAGGTGCGCCTGCACGTCTTGCTTAGTAACACGTCCGCCTTTGCCCGTCCCGGAAATGGCCGATGCATCAAGCCCTGCTTCCTCGACCAAGGCTCTAGCCGCGGGCCCCATAGCGACTTCCTCTCCGCTCGCGGATTCAGTCGCCGAAGCTTCTGATGCCGACCCTGTTACGACCGCAACAGCGCCAGGCTCTAGTACCGCTAGTAGGGCTTCACTGAGTATCGTCTCCCCCTCATTAGCGGCAATCTTTTGCAGCACACCCGACTCGGGTGCCACCACCTCCATCACGACTTTGTCGGTCTCTATTTCGACTAACAGCTCGTCGCGGGTGACGGTATCACCCTCCGCTTTGTGCCAAGTAGCAACTTCCCCATCTGCTACAGACTCTGGAAATGCCGGTGCTTTAATTTCAATCGCCATGATGTGATCCTGATGGTGGCTTTGGTTAATCAGTTGCCCCAGGGCATCGGCCCCAAGGCTTCCTCAATGAATTTTTCTTGCTCCTTAAGGTGCAACGCCGTGTATCCTGCCGAGACCGATGCAGAGGCATCGCGACCCACGTATCGCAAATACACATCGACTTTATGGCGCTGAATTTCCCGCCGAATATTGTGCTGGCTTGCGTACCAAGCCCCTTGGTTCATAGGCTCTTCCTGGCACCAAACAGCATCCTCAATATTGGGATAGCGGCTCAGCACATCGGCAAGAACCTCCGATGGAAAGGGGTAGAGCTGCTCGATTCGGATAATCGCTACGTCTTCTATGCCTCGGTCCCGCCGAGCGGCGCGTAAATCGTAGAACACCTTACCTGAACACAGTACGACGCGTTTTACCGCCTTGCAGTCCAAGGCATCCGTCTCATCAAGCACGGCATGGAATTTCCCATCGGTCAGGTCTTCAACAGTTGAAATGGCCTCCTTGTGACGCAGCAAACTCTTCGGTGACATGACCACCAATGGTTTTCTGAGAGGTCGAATAGCCTGGCGGCGCAGCATATGAAAAACCTGTGCAGGTGTCGTCGGCACACAAACCTGTATATTTTGTTCAGCAGAAAGCTGAAGGTACCGCTCCAGTCGCGCCGATGAGTGCTCAGGCCCCTGTCCCTCATAACCGTGCGGCAGGAGCATGGTCAGACCGCACAAACGTGACCACTTGTGCTCGCCGCTGGTAATAAATTGATCTATAACCACCTGCGCACCGTTTGCAAAATCTCCAAATTGCGCCTCCCAAATCACGAGTCCGGTTGGCGCGGTGGTTGCATAGCCATACTCAAAGGCAAGCACGGCCTCTTCGGAGAGCAGGGAATCGTAAAGGCGAAAATTTGCCTGAGAGGTCTCGAGATGTTCCAGAGCGATATGCTGTTGGTCCTGTTTCTGGCAGTGGAGCACGGCATGCCGATGAGAGAAAGTGCCCCGACCAACGTCCTGGCCCGTTAGCCTCACCGGGTAACCATCTACCAGCAGGCTGGCATAAGCCATGATCTCAGCAAAGCCCCAGTTAATGGCCTCAGCGCCCGCCCCCATCTTTCTTCGGTCTTGCAAAATTTTGCCGACCTGCCGCTGCACCGAAAACCCTTCGGGTGCGGACGCAATGCAATCAGATAGCTCGCGAAGTCTGGCAGCAGGGAATCGGGTATCGCACTCAGCAGTCCAGGCGTGCCCCAAATAGGGCGACCAATCGACGAACATCGACTTGTTGGGCTCAGAAACCAGCGAACTTACCAAGGGCTCGCCACGCTCAAGTGATTCTCGATAGCGCTCGACCAGCGAGGCATCCTCCTCCTCAGTCAGGAGCCCCTCAGAGATTAATCGGTGCGCATACAGATCTCGAGTTGTTGGGTGGCGCTTAATCTGTGCGTACATTTGCGGCTGGGTGACCGATGGTTCGTCGGCTTCATTATGTCCGCGACGCCGGTAGCAAACGAGATCGATGACGACATCTCGCTTGAAGGTATTTCTGTAGTCGACGGCGAGCTGAGTGACGAAAACGACCGCCTCGGGGTCATCTGCATTTACGTGGAAAATCGGTGCCTGCACCATCTTGGCAACGTCGGTGCAGTACTCGGTGGAGCGGGCGTCGTCCGGTCGGCTGGTCGTAAATCCGACCTGATTATTGATCACAATGTGTAACGTTCCACCGGTCTTATAGCCTCGAGTTTGCGACATTTGGAACGTTTCCATGACAACGCCTTGTCCGGCAAAAGCCGCATCCCCGTGAATCACGATGGGAACCACCGTGTCGCCAGAGGGGTCTGAGCGCCGGTCTTGGCGGGCCCGCACTGATCCTTCGACCACCGGCGAAACGATCTCCAAATGTGATGGGTTGAACGCAAGCGCCAGATGAAGCTCGCCGCCGGGCGTCATGACGTTGGATGAAAATCCCTGATGATATTTTACGTCCCCCGATCCCGCGTAGGCTGCGCGACCCTCAAATTCATCAAATAGCTCGGTGGGGTTCTTCCCTAGTATATTGACTAGCACGTTGAGCCTGCCGCGGTGTGCCATACCGATGACCACTTCTTTGGCGCCGTAACCCCCGATCCGCTGGATGGCTTCGGACATCATCGGGATCAGGCTTTCACCGCCTTCCAGACCAAAGCGTTTGGTGCCCGGGTATCTGGATCCTAATGATTTCTCCAAACCCTCTGCCTTGATAAGACGGCGCAATATGCTGATGCGATGGTCGTCGCCGAAGAGCGGAGCCGAGCGAACCGACTCCATTCGACTCATGATCCAATGCCGCTGTTCGGTGTCGACGATATGCATGAATTCGGCACCTACTGTGTGGCAATAGGTGCGCTCGAGGGCGTCGACAATGTCTTTTAAGCTGGCATCACTTGCGCCAAGGTAAAGATTGCCAACCTGAAAAACCGTGTCGAAATCGGCTTCACTCAGCTCGTGGAAGCCCAGCTCAAGATCAGGTACCTGCTCTCGTGGCACAATGCCAAGTGGGTCCAACTGGGCCTTCTGGTGGCCCCTTTGACGATAGGCGGAAATCAGCTGCACCACCCGAACTTGCTTGCGCTCGTATTCTGTTGCCTGCGAGTCATGGGCAACGGTGGCCTCGGTACGAACACGCATCTTGCTGATTTTGGCGAACTGGTCCCGCAGCGTTGAGTGCGGAATATCGTGTAGGCTTACGGTCGGGCTAACCACCTTCGGCAACCGGTCGAAGTAATCTCGCCATTCTGGGGGGACTTCATTGGGATCTTTGAGATAGTCCTCAAATAGCGATTCGACATATGACCCATTCGCTCCAGATATATGTGAACTCGCCCAAAGGGCCATCATAGTCGCCATTTGGTTTGCTTGCGTCATCGATTCCCCCATTTACCGGGCTCTTATCGCCCCAGCCGATGGGTAAGAAGTGTAACGGGTGGGTGCACCGGATGATATCAGTAAGGGGTTGCAGAGCGCCGCTAATCCCGTGCTTTTATCACATTATTATTTTTATTTATCGGCAGGTATTCTTAATGACTATATTTTAGAGGCTTGCACTAATTTAGTGCGCGATATGTAGGGCCGGTATTAATCGATGACTATAAGCCGATGCTGCCGAACCGACACGACTGGCAGCCCCATGACACCGAACCAAAGACACCGAACCGTCGGCTAGGTAGCGCGGTTTAACAGCATGGTTCGAATATGGCCGATTGCTTTGGTGGGATTGAGACCCTTAGGACAGACGTTCACGCAGTTTTGTATGCCATGGCAGCGGAAAACACTGAAGGGATCATCCAGCTTGGCCAGTCGATCATCGGTCGCGCTATCACGACTGTCCGCTAGGAAACGATACGCTTGCAGTAACCCGGCAGGACCGATGAACCGGTCTGGGTTCCACCAAAATGACGGGCACGATGTGGAGCAACACGCACAAAGAATACATTCGTACAGCCCGTCCAACTTGGCGCGATCTTCAGGCGTCTGCAGCCGCTCGATGGCCGGCGCCGGCGTGTTGTTCTGCAGGTAAGGCTGCACCTTTTCATACTGGGCGTAGAACAGGCTCATATCCACCACCAAATCCCTGATCACGGGCAGCCCTGGCAGCGGGCGAATGGTGAGCTTGTTATTCTTGACGGCTTCAGAGAGCGGCGTAATACACGCCAGACCGTTTTTACCGTTGATATTCAGTCCGTCAGACCCACACACGCCCTCCCGGCAACTTCGCCGGTAGGTAACACTGGTATCCTGGTCCGCTTTTATCATCTCTAAAACGTCCAGCACCATCAAATCCTTACCACCGGTATCCACTTGGAAATCTTCCATACGTGGAGCGCCATCGGCCTCGGGGTTATAGCGGTAAATACTGACCTGCAACATGTCTTAGCCCTCGCGATGCATCGTGGGTCGGTGGTTAGTAAGTTCTGATTTTTGGCTGAAAAGTTTCAACCGTAGTCGGCGTGAAGTTGACGCCTCGCTTACTCACTTGCTTGCCGCTACTGTGGTAAAGCGAATGGCAAAGCCAATTTTCATCATCCCGCTCGGTAAAATCTTCCCTCGCATGCGCGCCGCGGCTTTCGTCTCTAGCCTCCGCGACCACCGCTGTCGCCTCTGCCACCTCAAAAAGGTTTTGTAGCTCCAACGCTTCTATGCGGGCCGTATTGAAGGCCTCGCTTTTGTCTTCGAGGCTGATGCTTTCTATTCGACCACGCAGATCGGCCAGCTTTGCAATACCTTCACGCATGAAGTCTCCACGCCGAAATACCCCGAAGTAGTTCTGCATTACGTTCTGAAGCTCCTTACGCAACGCAGCGACATTTTCGCCGCCTGATCCCTCATTGAGCCTACGCAATCTCGCCCCGGCTTCCTCGACGTCGCTGCCACTCGCTTCGCGCAGCTCGATTCCTTCACGCAACGACTTTTCAATAAAGAGGCCCGATGCACGACCAAACACCACCAGATCCAGCAGTGAGTTTCCGCCCAGCCGGTTCGCGCCGTGAACCGAGACGCAGGCCACCTCTCCGCAGGCATACAACCCCGGAATAATATGATCATTGCCAGCGCTGTCGACGGTAATCGCTTGTCCATGAATATTGGTCGGGATGCCACCCATCATGTAATGGCAGGTGGGCACGACGGGAATCGCCTCTTTGACGGGATCAACGTGCGCAAAGGTCCGGCTCAATTCACAGATGCCGGGCAGACGGGATTCAAGTACCTCCTCGCCGAGATGATCCAGCTTCAATTTCACATGATCCCCTTCTTCACCGCAGCCGCGACCTTCGAGGATCTCCAACACCATAGAGCGGGCAACGACATCACGACCCGCCAAATCTTTTGCGTTGGGCGCATAGCGCTCCATGAAGCGCTCGCCATCCTTATTGATCAGGTAGCCGCCCTCACCGCGACATCCCTCAGTGACAAGCGTGCCGGCACCATAAATGCCGGTCGGATGAAATTGCCACATCTCCATGTCCTGCACAGGCACACCGGCTCGTAACCCCATGCCGATACCGTCACCGGTGTTGATGTGCGCATTGGTGGTTGACGCGTAGATTCTTCCAGCGCCCCCCGTAGCAAAGACGGTAGCCTTCGATTTCACAAAAACGGTTTCACCGGTTTCGATGCAAATCGCGATAACCCCGACTACCGCGCCATCCTGGTTTTTTACCAAGTCCACAGCGAACCATTCGTTAAAAAAGACGGTCTCGTTCTTTACGTTGTTCTGATAAAGCGTGTGCAGCAGCGCATGGCCAGTACGATCGGCGGCAGCACAAGTACGTGCAGCCTGGCCGCCTTCCCCGAAGTTTTTCGACTGTCCCCCAAACGGGCGTTGGTAAATGCGGCCCTCTTCTGTTCGAGAAAATGGCAACCCCATATGCTCCAGCTCGAAAATCGCCTCGGGACCCACCGAGCACATATACTCAATCGCGTCCTGATCTCCAATGTAATCGGAGCCCTTGACCGTGTCATACATATGCCACCGCCAGTCGTCGTTCGGGTCCGCGCTCGCGATAGCACAGGTGATGCCGCCTTGGGCAGACACCGTATGCGAGCGAGTCGGGAATACCTTTGAAATCACCGCGGTTTTATAACCCGATTGAGCGAGCTGCAATGCCGCGCGCATGCCCGCGCCACCGCCGCCCACGATCACACCATCAAAGGATATGGTTCTCATGTTGCCTCCGAATATCTCTTACCCGTGGGTTATAACCAAACTCCACAGATTTCCAACTGGAAGAGTTATCTCCAAATGACCTGAATCACCCACAACACGTAGATAATTAATAAAAAGACCGTGCCAAGCTGGCAGATTCGCCGCAGGGAGTTCCCCCAGGGCCCCAGCATGCGCTCCGTGAGGTAGTCGGTGTAAACAGCCCAAAGGCCTATCCAGGCATGTGCCGCGAGGCTGAGTACCGCTAGCAGCGTGAAAATACGCATACCGGTGGTCTGATGCATGGCATGCCAGCTCGCATAATCGACGCCTGCGACTAGGGTGCCGGCGATACACAGGAAGTAACTGAGCAGGATCAGGCTTGTCACTCGCTGAATGAGCCAGTCTGACAGCCCGGAACGGCTAAAACTCGTGACTTGCGTTACCATAAAATGACTCCCCAGCCAGCGGCACCCAATGCTGCCAGCGCGATCACGATGCGGGCGCCAAGTACGCCGCCCGCCATCGTTTCTCCAAACCCTAAATCCATTATCAAATGCTTCACGCCTGCCAAAGAATGATAGGTCAAGGCGCTAGCCATCACCCAAATAAGAGCTTTCACTGGCGCTGACCCCGTCGCAGAGACCACCATGGCAAAGCCCTCCTCCGACCGAAGGCTGGCGTCCAACGCCCAAACTAAGACACCGCTCACCAAGAACAGAAAAACTCCTGAAAGCCGGTGGGAGATAGAGACATAGGCCGTAATCGGCAACCGCATGGATCCGATGTCTAGGTTCACCGGTCGTTTATCTGAACTTGCACGGGGTTTCACGAATTAGGCTCCTTGCTTGAGCGCCCGGGAGAAAAATTTTCGTCGCGGAGTATAAGCCGGACCAACACGGGTTACAATTTCCCCATGGGCCAAATCACCCTCATCCGGACGTTAACGCCGGCGCGTCGCGAGCCGGCAAAATCGCGTAGGAAATTGACACAAGCCCGCAACCGTCTATAGTTTGGCGCTCTTTATTCTCCTATCAGGATGTTTTCATGACCGACAAAACAGCAACCCTTTCGATTGACCGAGGCGAAGGCAAAATCGATGCCATAGACCTTCCCGTGATGGAAGGGTCGCTCGGTCCCAATGTGGTAAATGTGGGTGCCCTTACTGCCAACGGATATTTCACCTACGACCCTGGCTTCACCTCGACGGCTGCCTGTGAATCCAAAATCACCTTCATTGACGGAGAAAAAGGCATTTTGTTGCACCGCGGTTATCCCATTGAGCAGCTAGCGGAGCACAGTGACTATCTGGAAACCTGCTATCTGTTGCTCTACGGAGAGCTTCCCAACCCAGCGGAAAAGCACGAGTTCGTCAGTATTGTTGGCAAGCACACCATGGTACATGAGCAAATTAGAACCTTTTTCAATGGCTTTCGGCGAGACGCTCACCCAATGGCCATTATGTGTGGTGTGGTGGGCGCTCTATCGGCTTTCTACCATGACTCGACTGACATCTCAGATTCTCACCATAGAACCGTAGCGGCCTATAGATTGATTGCGAAAATGCCGACTATTGCCGCCATGAGTTACAAATTTAGTATCGGGCAACCTTTTATGTACCCCGACAACAGCCTGAACTACGCGGCAAATTTTTTGCACATGATGTTCGGTGTTCCCTGCGAGGCCAGCAATATCTCCCCCACCATCGCTAAAGCAATGGATCGCATCTTTCTGTTGCACGCGGATCACGAGCAAAATGCATCGACGTCTACGGTAAGGCTTGCGGGCTCCTCGCAGGCAAATCCGTTTGCGTGCATTGCAGCAGGTATCGCCGCTCTTTGGGGCCCCTCGCACGGCGGCGCCAATGAAGCCGTCGTTAAAATGCTGGAGGAAATCGAGAGTGTCGACAATATCGACAAGTTCATCGCACGGGCTAAGGACAAAGACGACCCATTCCGTCTTATGGGCTTCGGACACCGGGTCTACAAGAATTTCGATCCGCGGGCCAAGGTCATGAAACAAGCCGCTGACGAGGTCCTTGAAGAGCTTGGCATTCAGGATGAGATGCTGGAAATCGCGAAGCGCCTTGAAGAGATAGCGCTGAAAGACCCCTATTTCATCGAAAAGAAGCTCTATCCAAATGTCGATTTCTATTCAGGCATCATTCTAAAGGCACTGGGCATCCCCACTTCCATGTTTACGGTTATCTTTGCTATTGGACGAACGGTAGGCTGGATCGCCCACTGGAATGAAATGATTTCAGGTAGCTATCGCATCGGAAGACCCCGTCAGCTTTACACGGGCTACGCCCAGCGGGACTTTGTTCCGCTAGACAACCGTTAGATCTTATTCCTCCACCGCATACGGGAGTCCATCATGACATCACGGGTGGTAATCAGCGGCACGGGGCTTTATACCCCAGAGCAGTCTATTAGCAACGAAGAGCTGGTAGCGGCCTTTAACACCTGGGTCGACCGCTTTAACGCTGATCATGCGCATGCGATTGCTCGCGGCGAAGAAGAAGCCAAAGCACACTCCTCGGTGGAATTCATCGAAAAGGCCTCGGGTATTCGCTCACGCTATGTCCTGGATAAGGCGGGAATTCTAGATCCAGACCGGATGGTTCCTCACCTGCCTGAACGGCCCAACGAAGCGCTTTCTGTGATGGCGGACATCGGGGTGCAGGCTGCGAAAGAGGCGTTGTCCAATGCCTCTTTGGAAGGCAAGGACATTGATGCCGTTATCGTCGCCGCTTCCAATATGCAACGCGCCTATCCGGCGATGGCTGTTGAGATACAGCATGCCCTGGGAGCAACGGGGTATGCCTTTGACATGAATGTCGCCTGCTCATCGGCAACCTTTGGCCTACAGCAGGCAGCCGACAGTATCCGCGCAGGCAGTGCGCGACGCGTCCTGATGGTCAACCCTGAAATATGTACTGGCCACCTGAACTTCAGAGATAGGGACTCTCACTTTATTTTTGGTGATGTGGCGACTGCTGTAGTAATCGAGTCAGCCGAGGATGCGAACAGTCAGAAATGCTATGAAATTCTCGACACCCGGCTACAAACCATCTTTTCAAACAACATCCGCAACAACTTTGGCTTTTTAAACCGTGGAGACGAAACGGGCGTCGGCGCGGTGGACAAGCTGTTTGTTCAGGAGGGCCGCAAGGTTTTCAAGGAGGTCTGCCCCGCCGTCGCCCAGCAGATCAATCAGCAGCTCGAAGACTTTGGCGTTAGCAAGGATCAGCTAACACGCATGTGGCTGCATCAAGCCAACCAAAATATGAATGATCTTATTGCGCGCAAAGTGCTTGGGCGCGATCCAACGGCAACCGAAGCCCCAACTATTCTGGATACTTACGCCAATACCTCCTCGGCGGGCTCGGTGATCGCCTTTCACAAACACAATGACGATTTGTTGACTGGCCAGCTGGGAGTCCTTTGCTCCTTCGGCGCTGGCTACAGTATCGGAAGCGCGTTACTTCAACGCGTTTAACGTGGCCCGCTGAGGCCCGGAGCGGGTACCCACAAGCACAAACCCATCACACGTTGGCCGCGAGCACCGCTACCAAGGCCTCACATTGCTCTCGCGTACCCACCGTTATGCGCAAATGGTTCTCAATCCGCGAGTGGTCCCAGCGCCTCACCAAGATATTGTTCGACCTGAGATGCTCAAAAAGTAACTTGCCCTTAACGTCCTGGTGCGCAGCAAAAACGAAATTAGCCTCGCTCGGGCAAACCTCAAACCCAAGACCCACCAGTGCGCCAGCCAAATAGGCCCGATTAGCAATAATGGTGGCGCTCGCTTCCTCAAACCAACGAACATCTTTTAAGGCCGCCGCTGCGCCTGTTTGAGCAAGCAAATCGAGCGGATAACTATTAAAGGAATCTTTCACTCGGCGCAGTGCCTCTATCAGATCCTTAGAGCCAAGCGCGTACCCGACACGCAGACCGGCGAGCGCGTGAGACTTCGACAAGCTGCGGGTAATCAATAAATTCGGAAACGATCCCAGCAATGCGCTCGCTGACTGCGCCCCAAAACCAAAATACGCCTCGTCGACTACGACGAGGCGATTTAAGTCACTACTCAAAACTTTATCAAGCTGATCAAGCGTTAGCGCTATGCCGGTAGGTGCGTTGGGATTGGCGAGCAAAATAGCCCCGGAGCATTGGCAAAGCCCCTCGACATCGATTGAAAAATCCTCTCTCAATGGCAGGGTTTGGTGCGCCAACCCATACAGGTTTGCCCAAACGGGATAAAAACTGTAGGTAATATCCGGCGTGACAAATGACGTCGAAGCAGCCAGCAAGCCCTGAAAAACGTGTGCCAACACCTCATCAGAACCGTTTCCCGTGAACACCTGATCGGGCTGCAATCCCTCCTGCTCCGCAATTGCATTACCAAGACTTGTTGCATTTGGATCTGGATACCGACGAAGCGACTCATTCAGAACCGCTGCCATCGCCTGCAGTGCCCGCGGCGACGGGGGTAACGCGTGTTCATTGGTATTTAACTTGATGAGGTTGGCCACGCGCGGCTGCTCGCCGGGGACATAGGGCTCCAGTCGCCTCGCCACCGCACTCCAAAATTGTGTCATATCGCCGTCACCCTGTTTAAAGGCGTTCAATTGTAGCCCCATTATGGATTGAACGAATCAGTCAAGGAGGTTTTCTAGCCGTTCGTTCCCTAGATGGCGGATATCGACCCCGCGGGTCAAGTAAACCACTTGCTCTGCAATATTGGTGGCGTGATCCCCAATTCGCTCAAGGCTCCTAAGGGCCCACATGTGGTCAAGCAGTTTTTCAACTTGCTCGGGACGTTGTTGCATCGCCGAGGTGAGCTTGGACAAGCCGTTACGATAATCCTCATCAATTTCTTTATCGCTAAGGACTACTCTCACCGCAGCGCTCACGCTCATCCGCGCAAAGGCATCCAGGGCCTCTCGCAACATGCTGCTCACGTGGCGAGCCACCTTCGCCGTATGTAGGTAAATAGGGTCGGCGCCCCCTGCAGACGCTAGCTTAATGACCAGTCTGGCCACTCGCGAAGCTTCATCACCTATCCTTTCAAGATCTGTGGTCAACTTGATGATGGAGATGATCAGACGAAGATCGCCTGCCGCCGGCTGCCGCCGAGCCAAAATCAGCGCGCACTGCTCGTCAATCTCGACCTCCATACGGTTGATGTCTCGGTCAATCGCAATGGCTTCCTCCGCAGGGCCGCTGTCTCGCGATTCGAGACCCTCCGAGGCCAGCATGATCTGACGCTCAACCTTGCCGCCCATTTCCATGACGGCGCTGCGAATGCCATCTAGCTCGGCGGCGAACTGCGCGGAAATGTGCTGCCTACCTTGCATTACCTAGCCTCCCTGGGAGTTACCCGACCCTGCCGGTTATGTAATCTTCGGTGGCGCGTTCTGACGGGTTGGTAAAAATGCGATCCGTCGCATCAAACTCGATCAACCGCCCACCGCTCATGAAGGCAGTGTAGTCCGAAACCCTCCCGGCCTGCTGCATATTATGGGTCACTATGACAATCGTATAGTCGCTTTTGAGCTCGTAGATGAGCTCTTCTATTTTCAACGTTGAGATAGGATCGAGCGACGACGCCGGCTCATCGAGCAAAAGCACCTCAGGCTCTACCGCGATTGCTCTGGCGATAACAAGGCGCTGTTGTTGGCCGAGTGACAGATTGCCTGCCATGGCATCTAGGCGATCCTTAACCTCGTCCCATAATGCGGCAGAGCGAAGGGCATTCTCTACAATCTCATCGAGCTGCCGCTGACTCCGAATTCCCGCTAGCCGAGGGCCGTAGGCGACATTATCAAACACGCTCTTGGGAAAGGGATTGGGCCGCTGAAACACCATACCCACCTTCCTGCGCAATGAAGTCACATCGATCCCGTCGCTCAAAATATTGGCACCGTCAAGGAATATTGATCCGCTGTACCGACAACCATCGATGGTGTCGTTCATGCGATTGAAACACCGTAGCAGAGTGGACTTGCCACAGCCGCTTGGACCAATCACCGCAGTTACGCATCCGCTGGGAATTTCCAGAGAAATATTCTGAAGAGCATTCGGCTCCGCCGGGTAGCTCAAAGAAACGTCTTCTACTTGTAAAGATGGGGCTTGCCGCCGCTTCGTCTTAGAGGCCTTTGACGCCTCAATGAAGGCATTAAAGGTCTCCATATCAGGGTGATTCAAAGCAACCCCTCCTGAGCATACTGATACCTAAAACGACCCCGCAGCACCGCCGCAAAGGTTGTTAGCGACATGGTAACCAAGACCAAGCTGAGCGCAACGACGGCGATCAAGGCTACTCGGCCGTTTCCGGCTGGTGCGTGCAGCGTCAGGTCGTATACCAAATAACCGAGATGCATAAATTTCTGCTCGAGATGAATAAACGGTGCCTCGATGGATACGGGCAATGAGGGCGCATACTTAACCACTCCCACAAGCATCAGGGGGGCCACTTCGCCGGTTGCTCTCGCCACTGCCAGAATCACCCCGGTAACAACCGACGTCATTGTTGCCGGAAGGAGAACCCCGACGACAGTTTCAAAGCGCGTCGCACCCAATGCGAAACTCCCCTCACGCAGAGACGCCGGCAGCCTCAGCAACCCCTCTTCTATAGATACTATCACCGTCGGCAAAGTCAAAAGGGCAAGGGTGATTGCCGCCCACAAGATACCGGGGGTGCCAAAAGTCGCCCTGGGCAAGGAATCCGAAAAAAACAACTCGTCAATCCCACCTCCGACCCAATAGACAAAAAACCCCAGTCCAAATACTCCGTAAATGATGGAGGGCACGCCGGCCAGGTTATGAATCGCTATTCTGACTAAATCAGTGTACCAATGCTGCCTTGCATAAACGTGTAAATAGACGGCAACTAAAATTCCCAAAGGGGCGACCAATAACGTCATCAAAAGGGTAACCGTTATAGTGCCCACGATGGCGGAGAAGAGCGCTTCAGCTGTATAGGGCGGCTCTCCTTGTGACAAAACTGCCAAAGCACCCGGAAAATGGCCGGCCGCGGCCCCAAATGCATCTCCCGCAAACGCCAACCAGCACAAAAGACCCAACATTCCAATCAGCAGGACAATCGCCGACACCGCCATGCCACTGGTAAGCCAAAGCATCACCCCCGCGCGACGTAGTGCCCACGCAGCGAAAACCGAACCTTCGCCATGAAAATCACTGAGTGGACCGCTGGTCATGCCACCACACCGTAGCGGCGACGCCAGCGACGCTTCAGTAGCTGCGCACAGGTATTAATAAGGAAGGTCAGCGCAAACAAGGCGAGTGCACTGAAAAACAACACCCGATAATGGGTACTATCGACGCCGGCCTCCGGTAGCTCGATAGCCAAAGTGGCCGCGACCGAGCGCATACCCTCTAAGGGGTTACTTGATTGAATCGGCGTATTTCCCGATAACAACAATAAGATCATGGTCTCACCGATTGCCCTGCTCAGTCCGAGCATGATTGCAGCGACAATCCCGGGTGCGGCGACAGGCAGCACGCCATCGATAAAGCTTTGCCAAGGAGAGGCGCCCAGCGCCAGGCTTCCAGTTGCAGCGCCCTTTGGGGTAGAAAATATCGCTTCCTCGGCCAGCGAGAAGATCGTGGGAAACACGGCTATTCCCAGTGCAATACCGACAAGCACGCCATTGAAATAGCTGACAGAGAGGCCGTAGTACCGCTCAAACCAAAGGACGACGGAGTCCTCAAAAAACAGGCCCTCTACGCTTTCACCCAGCTTAGCGCCCGTATAAATTGCGATAACCAGAACCAGCACCACCACCATGGGCAAACGCTTGGAGAAGTAACTGCCAGGCTGTGTTTGAAAATACTGATTTAAAAACAATCCTGACAGCGCAACGATGATCGGGACGGTCAACACAATCCCGATACATTCAGCAAGGGCGTGGTGAAGCCTGGGGGCAAGCCAAAGCATGGCGATGCCTGCGATGACAACCCCGGGAAATGCCGCAATCATTTCGATCATTGGTTTGATGGCCTCGCGAAACACAGGGGGCATGTAGTAACCGACATAGATAGCCGCACCCATTGCCACGGGTAAGGCCAACATGAGGGAAAACAGGGCCGCGCTCATCGTTCCCCAAAGAAGTGGCACCAGCGAATACTTTGATTCGGCACCGTCCACCACTCTAGGCTGCCACGTCAGCGTTGGCTGGGGATATCCCTCGTATTGTCTGAACGAGAATAGATCAGCTAATGGAAGCGTATTGGTTAATGCCTTCACTGAACGAACAAGACGTTGCTCTTCATGGGAATACAAAGCGAAGGTACTTTCGTCTAGCCAATCAACCCGATTAATGTCGCTGACCTCAAACTCTTCCGTAAAGGTGCTTCTGGCCTGACTTCGACCCAATCGATACACGTGGATGACACCCGCTCGGTCTAAGACGACAAAGTGCCGGGAAAGGCTGATATTACTCATCGCCTGTATACCGGCGGGAATAAAATAGCGGGTGAGAACGGATGGGACCAAGCCGTCATTTTCTGCCTTTAGATGAACTTGTTCTATGGTGGTGTCGCGGGCGTCCAACCATGACCCCCTCTTTGGCTCGGGGACCGCTGCGGGGTCAATCTTCGAAAGCGCCAGGCGATGGTCGTCAATGAGCCCAGGCAGACTACCCGCATCATTGGCACCGGAATCCTGCGTGACCTTGAGTTCCGCTGCTGGACCGGCACGAGTGGCTGGCAAGACATCGACACTGCTAGAGGGGGACTCAAACAACGGTAAGGCCGTGAACGCGATTTGAGCAAACAAGCCGAGAATCACCAGCAAAATCATTACGCTGGCTACTCTTATCATCCCGGCAGATATAACATCAATGATCAGACGTTTGTTAGCCACAGGACACCTTTAGACCCTCAGACAGCGAATCGTCACCGCGCAAAAAACCGCTTTTAGTGAGAATGTCCTGGGCTTGTCCTGAGGCAACAAACTTGAGAAATGCACATTCCGTTACTGAAGGCTGTTCCCCGGGTGGCAAGGTCAAATATAAATAGAGATCTCGAGTCAGAGGTGACAAATCTCGGCGGGCCGATTCTCCCGACATACCGGTTGCCACATCTTTTTTGGACTCATGGACTGCCAAAACCTTAACCGATGACTCGATAAAACTACTGCCGACGTAGCCAATCGCGTTTGGATCAGCTTCCACTGTACGGATAATGGCAGCAAAACCCGGCAACTCAACCACTCGACTGTGAAAATCCCCCCCGCACAACACGTTGCCCTTAAAAAAACCATAGCTTCCACTCACTGCAGTACGACCGAGGGGGTTGATGCGGCCCAGAATAAGAGGCGCCCCGCTTTCCGCGATACCGTGTTCAACACCCAGCTCTCGCCAAGTTGTCACGGCCGATCGGCCTGAGCACAACCGCCCGATTGAAAAAATGCGATCAAGATCTTCCAGCGAAATCGAGTCAGTGGGATTTTGATGATTAGCGATAACAGCCAGCGAGTCTCGTGCAACGATAAAACCCTGAGGCAAGAATCCCCGCCTTCGCAGGAAATCCATTAGCTCAGTTTCACTGAAGGGCCGACTCATTACGCCGAAATTGGCCACCTGCTCCGTTAACGCAGGTGGTGCCGCGGCAGATCCGGAAACCTGAATCTCGATCGTGATATCTGGTCGAACGGTTCGAAAGGCATCGGCCCAGGCTGTGACCAACCGTGACATGGTATCGCTTCCAACAATACTCAGCGTGGCTGCACCCTGTGCACTCATTGATACCAATAGACATGTGGCCATCACAATAGCCAGTAGCCGCACCGATCGCCCCTTCACATTTGACTCTTCACGGTCGACCCTTCCGAGCCGAATAAAAGCGGATCCCAAATCGACTACCGCGACCAAGCTCAGACTCAATCACAAGCTCAGCCTGATGTGCCGCTGCTACGTGTTTAACGATCGCAAGCCCCAATCCGGTGCCACCACTATTCTGGCTTCTACTTTTATCCACGCGATAAAATCGCTCGGTTAGTCTCGGGATATGCTTGGCCGCAATCCCTGAACCCTGATCGACGACCGAAAACTCGGATACATCCGCCCCGGCGTGCCAAACCACCGCCACCTCTTTATCGCTGTATTTCAACGCGTTAACGATAAGATTGCTGAATGCGCTTCTCAGCTCCGGCTCATCACCGATAATCGTGGTGTCACCTTCGATCTTAAGAGCAACCGTTCTCTCGGGATAGGCTGCTCGAAGTTCGCCCACCATCTCTGACAAAACGCTTCCAATATTCACTCTCTCGGTTTTACGGTGGGATTCAAAGGTTTCAATCTTTGACAGCCACAATAGATCCCTTAATAGATTCTCCATCCGAGCCGCCTGCTGCTGCATCTGCTCGAGAGGCTTGCTGTATTGCCTCGCAGAAAAAACCTCCAAGTCGGTTAAGGTATCGATATAACCCTTCAACACGGTCAATGGCGTTCGCAGTTCATGGGACACGTCTCCAACAAAATCTCGTCGCATTTGTTCGAGCCGCACCGTATCGGTGATATCACGGACAAAGACCAGGCGATCTCCCGCGCCAAATCGGGTTATTTCAAACTGGAGAGATCGCTCATCCTCCGAAACATTCGTGACCCTGAGCGGATGAGTAAAATCTTCAGACTCATAGTAGCTCTGGAATTCCGGCATCCGAACCAAATTAAGCAGGGACTGGCCTCGATCCTCCGGAAAGCGTATTCCCAGAAGGTAATCTGCAGAGGCATTGGCCCAGGCAATACCGCCTCGGTTATTGACGATAATGCCGCCGTCCCTCATTGAGGCAAGGGAATCCTGAAGGTAGTCCAAAGCCGACTCCAGCCTCGATTGGGCCTCGCGGTTTTGGCGCTGCAGGCGGAAAATACTGTCCAGCAAGTGACCCCACACACCTCTCCCAGTGGGAGGATCCTCCAACGGCCGGTCCAGCCATCGCTGCACCATTCGCAGATGCCAACTCCAATAGAGCAAAATGCCGACATTAGCCAAGGCAAACCCAAGTACCGCCTGCTGGAATAAGCCCCCTAAGAGGGTACAAATAGCGACCACGGCAAAGCCGCCCAGTAATTCGCCCCGCCATGAACCTTGCCTTGCCACCCCTACCCCTTGTGGTGTGATGAAAATCGGTAGCCGATACCTCGGACCGTCTCGATTAAAGAACTGTAGTCACCGTGCGGAGTATTCAAGGCCTTTCTAAGTCGCCGAATATGCACGTCAACGGTTCGTTCCTCGACATAGACATTGGCACCCCAGACCTGATCAAGGACTTGCGACCTCGAATACGCACGCTCCGGATTCGACATGAAAAAATGGAGCAGCTTGAATTCAGTGGGACCAGTCTCAAGCGGCAGACCAGCAACTAACACCCGGTGACTACGCTTATCGAGAACGAGATTGCCTACAGTCAGCTGATCCTGGCCGCTGCCCGGCTGGGAACGGCGAAGCAAAGCACGAATTCGCGCAACAAGCTCTTTAGGGGCGAAGGGTTTTGTGACGTAATCATCCGCCCCAAGTTCCAACCCTTGAATAATGTTATCCCGCTGGGTCTTGGCTGTGAGCATAATGACTGGTACAAATTGCGTCGCCTCCTCGCGCCGCAATCGGCGAAGCAACTCCGTGCCATTGCCCTCTGGCAACATCCAGTCGAGCACGACCACGTCGGGTCGTTCATCGACAATAAGACGGTAGGCCTGAGTAATGTCCCCACATTCAATGCAGGCGAAGTCATGGAGCTCTAACGCCATCCTGAGCATATCTCTGATTGACTCTTCATCATCAACAATCAGTACTTTCTGATCAGCCATGGGCGCTACCTCGGTGGCACTATGTCAATTTTGTGTCAAGTTTATGCCAACTTTGTGATGGTTATGTGACAGCGATTTACCACAGCTTCCACCATTTTTCCTGATCCAGCTCCTGTACACAGCCTTTGAGCTGACTGTTGTAGGTATTCGCCTGGCGGTCGACCTTGCGAGCCACATCTACCAACCAGCCTTTACTTTGATACGACTTCGCCGCGTAGCCCCCATGCCCTTCGTGATAGGCCAGATAGAGTCGAAACGTGTCGTCTTTGGCAATCCCATTCTGTTTGTTACTCATGTTGCCGTACCATCCGACGAAATCGATGGCGTCACCAAAATCATCGCGATCGGCACCGTAATTACCTGAACTACGCTGGTACCAGGTCCAGGTGTCATCCTTGGCCTGGGAGTAGCCGTAGGCGTCAGACGGTCGTGGACCGGGGATAAACCCAAAAATCTTTTTTCTCGGCGGCTTTGCGGTCGCCACGAAGCGTGATTCCTGATGCATGATGGCCATCATGACCGAGATTGGCACACCCCACTGCGAGCGCGATTTTCGGGCGTCTTCATACCAGCCCGACTTTTCACGAAAAATGTCACAGAGATTGTCTGTTTGGCTCGGCGGCGATGTCGCGCAACCTACAAGCACAAGGGTCAAGACCAGGATAATGGGTACCTGTGTACGCAACATCAGCTCTCCAGCGAAGCCAGTCGCGCTAACAACTGTTGCTCATCGATAATTTCAATCTCCAGCGACTGCGCTCTTTTCAGCTTGGAACCCGCACCAGGGCCCGCTACCAGGCACGTAGTCTTGCCACTGACGCTGTTGGAGACTTTGGCGCCAAGTCGCCGCAGTCTCTCCTGTGCGTCTTCTCTGGTCATCGAATCGAGCTTACCAGTCACCACCCATGTTTGAGAGGATAGCGGCATACCATCCCCGGATCCCTCTCCGATGGCCGGCCATTGCAAGCCGGCATTTACCAGCTTTTCAATGATCGCCAAGTTCGCTGGCTCCTGAAAGAAGCGCGAAATATTGTTTGCAACCACCGGACCCACGTCCTCGACCTCCAACAGCTGCGCTGGCGACGCCCCGGCCAGGGCCTCAAGAGAGCCGAAGTACGCGGCGAGTTGCCGTGCGGTCACCTCCCCCACTTCTCTGATACCAATGGCATACAGCAACTTGGCTAGCGTGGTTTTCTTACTGGCCTCGATTGCTTGCAGCAAATTCAGCGCCGACTTTTCGCCCAACCGCTCTAGCGAAACAAGCTGATCAAACGTGAGGGCATAGATATCGGCAATATCACCCACCAGATCATGGACAATAAGCTGGTCAATGATTTTCTCGCCCATGCCATCGATATCCATCGCACGCCGGGCAACAAAATGAGCCAATGCACCACGCCGCTGGGCAGGGCATAGCAAACCATCGTTACAGCGCCAAACCGCTTCACCCTCTTGCCGAAGCAGTACCGAGCCACATGCTGGGCAGTGTTGAGGAAAGACTATCTCTTCAGATTCGGGGGGACGTTGATCCTGCACGACACCCGCCACTTGGGGGATGACATCCCCTGCGCGGCGAACGATGATCATGTCACCTACGCGAACATCCAACCGCTCTATTTCATCCGCATTGTGTAAGGTCGCATTGGACACGGTGGCGCCGCCAACAAACACCGGCTCCAGCCGCGCGACCGGCGTAACGGCACCGGTTCGACCTACTTGAAATTCCACATCCAACAGGCGCGTTGACTCCTCTTGAGCGGGGAATTTCCGAGCCACCGCCCATCTCGGCGCTCTGGAGACGGCGCCAAGCCTCTCCTGCTGCGCCAGGTTATCCACTTTGTAAACAATGCCATCTATATCAAATGCTAAATCGTCCCGACGTTTTGCCATATCGCTGTAGTAATTCTCGCAGGCACCGACACCCGTCACGACCTGAAAAAGTCCAGAAACCGGGATCCCCCAGCCACTAAGCATCTTTATCGTCTCGCTGTGCGTCTCAGGCAACATCTCTCCACTTTCGACCCTTCCAAGGGAGTAAGCACAAAAAGCAAGCGGCCTCCTGCGGGTAATACGAGAGTCTAGCTGCCTCAAACTTCCCGCCGCCGCATTACGTGGATTTACAAAGGGCTTAGTCCCCTCTGCCCGCGCTCGCGCATTGAATTTCTCAAACCCATCGCGAGGCATGTAGACCTCACCCCTAACTTCCAGAAGCTCCGGTACCGCATGTCCGGACAGACTCAGAGGAATGCAGTCGATGGTGCGGATATTCATGGTGATGTCTTCACCGGTCGTGCCATCGCCACGTGTCGCCGCTTGCCGCAGCTCGCCAGACTCCCACAGGATGCTCACCGCGATACCATCAAGCTTTGGTTCGCAGCAATAGCTAACCTCTTGTATTCCCAACCGTTCACGTACGCGGGCGTCAAAGGCGGCCAGATCGGCTTCATTAAAAGCGTTATCCAGCGACAACATAGGCAAAGCATGCGTCACTGAGGCAAACCCTTCCAGCGGCGCAGCACCCACCCGCTGAGTAGGAGAATCGGGGTGAAGGAGCTGCGGGTACTGCGTTTCGAGGTCTCGCAGCCGATTCAGACTTCGATCGTATTCACTGTCGGTAACGGTAGGGGCGTCGTACCGGTAGTACTCGGCATTCCACTGCTCAAGCCGACTCCTGAGAGATTCTGCTTCCTCTTCGGGAGTCATGGTAGATCAGGACCTGTCCAAAAGAGCGAGGCGTCGCTCCAGCTCACGAATCTGTTGTCGCATATGGTCAAGGCTCTGACGAGTAATTGCACTGCGGGTATCATCAAGCACATCACCGTTAAGGTTTTTTGCCACTGCCTTAGCGGTTTCGTACATATAGTCAAAAGCCTTCAGCATATCTTCTGGCCCCGGCAAGGTGACGAAAAACATCAGTCCACGGGTTCGCATCTCGGCCATGTTATCGATATCAAAGACACCAGGATTGATCATATTGCAGACACTAAACTGTATGGGCCCTTTCCCGGCTGACTGCTCGTGTCGGTGAAAGAAATCCATATCGCCAAATCGTAGATCGCAGGCCAGCAGTATCTGCAGAATGTCGGTCCCTGAAAAACCCTGCTCATCTCGCGCTATTACATTTAGTACAAAGACATGGGGATCGGTAGCACGCGGGAGCCGCTCCTCCAGCTCCGGCTCGGGCTCGGGCACCTCAAGCTCCTCAAGCCAATCAAGAGTGGCAATCTCCGCGGGGGCCGTGCTTGGCGCTTTAGGCACGTCATTGGATGAAATGTTGTCAGGCTGCCGCAAGTCTTCCGGGTCGGCTTCGACGGCATCCGTAGCCGAAAAAGAAGGCAAATTATCGTCGTCTAGCCCCATCGTTTCACGGCTGGCCTCATCCTTCTCGGGCGCCGAATTTGACGAGGCCGCAACCGCGGCAGCTTCGCGCTCGGCAGCGGCTGGCGCGACGAGATCGTCGCGGCTTATGATGCGGGCGCCGCCATTAGGCAGCTCTTTCAAGAGATTAAACTCTTCGGCATCAGGCAGCGGTACGTCAGTGCGCGAGATCTTCGCATTTAACCGAATTTCATTACGCCGCTGACCATACGTGCGGCGAAGCGCATCGAGGATAACCACAGCGATCATCACCGCCCCAATAACTAGCATGCCATCGCGAATGCTTAAATCCATCGTGCGTAATGCCCCCTAGCTGGCTGCTAGCTGCGCCGCTTCTTCCACATCCACGGTCACGAGGCGAGACACCCCCGGCTCATGCATGGTGACGCCCATCAACGTGTCAGCCAGTTCCATCGTGATTTTATTATGCGTGATAAAGATAAACTGAACCCGCTCCGCCATTTCCCTTACCATGCGTGCGTAGCGCCCGACGTTGGCATCATCCAATGGCGCATCAACCTCATCGAGCATGCAAAACGGCGCGGGATTAAGCTGAAAAATAGAAAATACCAGCGCGATGGCGGTCATGGCCTTCTCACCCCCGGAGAGCAGATGAATAGTGCTATTCTTTTTACCCGGTGGTCGCGCCATAATGGCCACACCGGTATCCAGAAGATCGTCACCCGTGAGCTCGAGCGACGCCGTCCCGCCTCCAAAAACCTTGGGAAACAAGTCTCCAAAACCCGCATTGACCTGATCAAAGGTTTCTTGGAAGCGGCTGCGCGTTTCTTTATCAATTTTTCGAATCGCATTTTGTAACGTAGCCAAAGCCGATTCCAGATCATCGTTTTGAGCATCAAGGTAGGTTTTTCGCTCGCTCGCCTGAGCGCATTCGTCGATGGCGGCCAGATTGATGGCACCCAGCCGCGCGATACGGGCAGCGACCCTTTCCACTTTCACTTGCCACTCGGGCTCTGTAGCCCCCGCGGGCAGGACGTTAACCAAATCAGTCGCCAACGCTTCCAACTCTTTAAGTTGCGCCTCTAGATTTTCGAGCCGAACCTGCCGTTCCGCCTGACGCAGTCGAAGTCCCTCCAGCTCGGACTGAACGGCCTGCACAGCGTGCTCGGCAGACACGCGGGCCTTTTCCTGCTCGCGAAGCCCGTGCTCCTTGTCGGCGACCGCTTGCCGCGCCTCGGTCAGGGCCGCTTCGGCAGCAACGCGTTGCGCAAGGAGAGCCTCCAGCTCAGCTTTGAGCGCACTGTCGGGCTCATGACTGCTTGGGAGCTGCGAAGACAGTGTTTCCTCACGCTCATTGAGCTGTGTTACCTGACGGATTAATCGCTCAATCGTGTCTTGCACCGCCGCTATTTGGGTACTGAGGCTTTGGCTTCTCACATCACGGCTATGAGCCTCTTCCCGCTTTGTACGAGCCTCTTCTCTCGCCGACGCCAGACTCTCGCGAAGCGAATCTCGCTGGGCAGAAAGAGCTTCTCGCTCTATGCGGTCGCGCTCCATTTGGTCCAGCGCGGCCTGGAGGGTGTGACGGGATTCGCTAAGCGCTTTTTGCTCGTTCTCAAACTGCATGGATGAGTCTGCAATCTCCTGACGCAACTGATCTTGTCGCTGCTTGAGCTGCTCAACGGCGGCGATCTGGGTTGCGCGTTCAGCGCGCCCATCTGCCTGGGCTTTGACCGCGGCCTTCATTTGGTTCTGACAGTCCGCAAGTGCCTTTTCAGTGTCGGCTCGCTGAGACCTCGCTTGCTGAAGCTGACCCTCAATCGCCGCCAGCGTTTCATTTAACGATGAAATTTGCTGTTCTAGATCCTCCAATCGCTGACGCCGCTCCAGCAACCCTGTGGCCGCGTCGACAGCCGATGGCGTCCGCGCCCAGCCGCATCCTAGCCACTCGCCCGCCGGAGTGATAACGCTCTCACCTCCGGTTAGTGTGGGAACGAGCGCAAGGGCCTCATCGAGGTCTCGGGCGGTTCTCACGCTCTGCAAAAGCGCCACTACCGCCTTTGGCCCGGTCGTTTTTGCCGCCAGCGTGTTCTTCGCGTCTGGCCCGCCCAACGCCTCTGCAATCAGGTAAGTGCCGGGGGGCGCCACAGACAATGAAGCGTGAATCAGTGCGTCGAGATCTGAGACACAGCGTGCGGTAAGGGCATGCCCTAACACGTGCTCCACCGCGCCGCGCCACTCACTCTCAACATCCAGGTGATCGAGTAACACCGAGGCGTCTCCCGAGGAGCGCTCTTGCATCCAGCTGGCGACCTGAGTTTGCTCATCATCGTGAGTCGCGGCCTGCTGCAACGCCATCAACGACGCCTGCTGGCCTTTGAGTTGCTGCAGGCTGGATCGCTGTTCATCCTGTTCGCTTCGGAGCTGTTCAATCGAATTTCGCTGCTGCTTGAGGTCTGCGTTGAGACCAGCCAACCGGACCTCACCCTCATGGACTTGCGCGTCAGCCTGCTTCAACTGCTGATCAAGGACATCAATCGCGCTGAGATCCTGCTGATCGCTCAGCGACTCAAGCTCTGACTGATGTTTTGTTCTTCGCTCTTGTAGCCGTCGGAGCACCTGCTCAAGATGGAGTATTCTGCTTTGCTCAACCTCTGCCTTTTGACTGGCTCCCGAGGCTTCTTGATTGAAGGCATCCCATCGGTTCTGCCAGTCGTTCATTGCCTCCTCGGCATTGCCCATAGCCGAGCCGGCCTGCTCTGCCGCGACTCGTGTTTGTTCCAGCGATGGCTCAAGCGCCGCCAAGTCGCGGCGCCAACCTGCCAGCCGCTCCTCGTCAGCGCTTAGGTGGCCCCTGGCCTCGTGCAGGGCACTCCGTGTCGACTCAAGATCCTGTTCTATTGCCTCGCGCTTTTCGCGTTCAAACTTGATGGCTTGCTCTACCCGAGTAACCTCGCCGCCGACGGTATAGTAGTTAGCTTGAACCTCGTTGAATCTGTCCGTCGCGTCGGCCGCCTGAACCCGCAGGGTATCGATGCTCGCCTCGATATGCTGCAACGCGGTTCGCTGAGCTTCGCGCCTGAGATCGAGCTCTCTTTGGACCTGACTGCTACCTTCACTCTCCCGTGAAAGCTCGCGCCATTGCAGCGCCAATAACTCGGCCTTGAGACTGCGCTCTTCTGTTTTAAATTCAGCGTATTTCTCCGCAGCTTGAGCTTGACGTTGAAGGTGCTGCAGGTTGCGATCCAGCTCCTCACGAAGATCTGTCAACCTCTCGAGGTTCTCCACCGTGCGGCGCATCCGACTTTCGGTCTCTTTGCGCCGCTCTTTATATTTCGATATCCCGGCGGCTTCTTCGATAAAGACTCGGAGGTCCTCAGGCTTCGATTCAATCAGGCGGGATATCATGCCCTGCTCAATAATGGCGTAGCTGCGAGGCCCCAACCCGGTCCCTAAAAAAAGATCAGTGATATCTCGACGCCGACACTTCGTGCCGTTCAGCCAATAATCGGATGTTCCCTCCCGACCGACGACCCGGCGCACCGAGATCTCGTTATAAGCCGCGTATTCCCCAACAATTTTGCCTTCGCTATTATCGAAGAGGAGCTCGATGGAGGCCTGACCAATTGGCTGGCGCTGGGTAGTACCGTTAAAGATGACGTCGGTCATCGCCTCACCGCGGAGGTTCTTGGCTGAACTCTCTCCCATCACCCAGCGCACGGCATCAATGATGTTTGACTTGCCGCACCCGTTAGGCCCGACGACGGCACTCATATTGCTCGGGAAATTAACGGTTGTTGGGTCAACAAAGGACTTAAACCCGGCCAATTTTATGGTTTTGAGGCGCATCGATTATCTCATTGAGGGGGCAGTGAAAGCCCCAAAAAAACACAACATGTAGTGTATAGGAAGGGGGCCAGCAACACTATATGTTGGTAGCAGGAATTCTTCTATTCTGCTGCTTTTAGGGTCAGGACGACCTCGGCACCGGGGGCTAGAATCACCCCTTTTTGCGCAGCTACCCAAGACGCATTCTGTCTTCCCGGCTGCCCAGTTGGCGACAGCTGGACCTCGATATCGACTGCCGACAAGGTCGACAGCGTCTGTCCCGCCATGGAGTTACTGTCATCGAGGGTAACACTAAAGGGCAACTCCTTGGCCCCACGCCTTGCTACCGCTGTCGGCATGCGTTGCTCAGATCCTGCGGGTCTGGCCACAACGAACACCACACCCTCAGTCTCAGTAACCTCCTCAGGCAGCGAAACGCTGACGGTGATGGCCCCCAAGCCGGCATTGTTATCCAGTGCCGGTGGCTCCCCCACTTCAAGATTTCCCTGAGTCCGTGCCTCGGCAATCAGCGTTGCCAACATCTGTGAGCCCTCCGAGCCCGGTGGTTCCAGTGCTAACAAGCGTTCCCAAAAGCCAACAGCCTCCGAATAATCACCCGCCTCAAAAGCGGCCATGCCCAGGGTCCCGAGTGCTGTACGCTGGCCGGGGTCCGCAGCAAGTGCCGCTTTAGCCCGCAGCCGCGCCCGGGTTGAGAGGCTTCTATCACCTCCCAAATACTCCGCCTGCGCCGCCCGGGCGAGGACCTCAGGGCTCTCGGGAAAAAGTGCCAACAGCTGTTCGTAGCTTGCCAGCGCCTGATCATGTGCGCCTTGCGCGGTGTAATAATCCCCGAGAATGGAGTGGTAGTCCGCGTTAGCGGGCCGAGCTTTGGAACGTTTTACGATCGACTCAACGAGCGCCTCAACGCTGTCGCGGGAGGACGGATCCAGTGCGCCCAGCTCTTCGGTGATCACGACATCCTCATAGCTGCCGAGGAAATAATAGAGAACGGGCGGCAACGTTAGCATCACGACAACCAAAAATAGCCCGACCGGCCAGGCTATTCTGGAGGGAGCTGCCGGCCCCTCGGCGTCCCTCGCCTGCCCTTCCTGAAGCTCATCGAAAACACGTAATTCGGCATCTGAACGAAGCGAGGAGACACCCTGTTCCAACAACGGCTCCTCTCGGGACAACTCGGCGTCGCGCAGGGCAAGCCAATCCAGCGTTGTTTCACCCGCTTGTCGGCCAGCCCATAACTTGGGCAACAAAAACACACCGATCACGGCGACAACCAATAACCCTATCGCCCCTGTGAAAAAAGTCACGGCTTTCGACCTCGGCTCAGTTCGTCGAGGGCCTCACGCATCCCTGCCAATTGTGCCTCTGTGGGGGCGTCGCTGACCGTCGCTCCACGGCGACGATATAAATGCAAACCGAGCATCAACAGTCCCAGACCGACGGCGCCAACGGGGAAATACCAAAGCACCGCTGTTTGGGAATTAACGTCAGGGCGATACCGCACAAACTCACCGTATCTTTCCACCATAAAGGCAAGAATTTCATCATCCGACGCGCCCGCCTCGAGCTGCCGATGGAGAAGTGCCCGCAGGTCGCGGGCAATCGGAGCATTAGAGTCAGCGATATTTTGGTTCTGGCACTTCGGGCAGCGAAGCTCCTGACTCAATTGGTAATACCGTGCCTCGAGGAACTCAGAACTAAACTCATAGGTCTCAATGACCGCCAGCGCATGTGAGCACAACAGCGCTAAGAGAATCGCCACGGCTAATCGGCTCATCCACTACTCCTCTGCTGAAAACCAGTCTGCGAGATGCGCTTCCCAGACCCCTTGGTCAACAACACCCACATGTCGATATCGGATGTTACCTGCACCGTCGACAACGTAGGTTTCTGGCGCACCATAGACACCCAAATCTAGCCCCAGCACTCCCTCGGTATCGGAGATGTTGTGTTGGTAGGGATCACCCAACTCGGCCAGCCACTGGCGGGCCTTGGTAGGTTCGTCTTTGTAATTAAGTCCAATAATGGGAATGCCACGCTCAGCCAGCTCAACCAGAAAGGGGTGCTCTACACGACAGGAGTAGCACCAGGTCGCCCAAACATTTACTAGCGCCGGACCCACGATAAGATCGTCGCGACGCGTGGGGACATCCGATGCCAGAGTGGGCAGCGCAAAATCAGGGAATTGTTTATCAACCAGTGCCGAGGGAAGCGCCGTCGGATCAAGGGAAAGACCGCGGTAGAGGAAAACCGCGAGAAGACCAAAGGCGATTAACGGTAGGAAAAGTCTAAACCGACCCATACCCCACCGTCGTTCCCGCCTGTTTAGCAGAACGGCTATCTACCTCGCGACTGGACACGCGCGCCCGATAACGCCGATCAAACACCGTCGTGAAGGCGCCCAGGCCAATGAGCAAAGCGCCCAGCCAAATCCATCGGATGAGCGGTTTGTACTGGAGCCGTATTGCCCAGGCTTGCTCTCCGATAGGTTCGCCCATTGCCACAAAAAGGTCGCGGAAAAAGCCGGCGTCAATGGCCGCCTCGGTCATGAGTTGACCGCTCGCCGTGTAGCGCCGCTTTTGTGGGGTGAGTTCACCAATTTTTTTATCGCCCTGCCAGACGGCGAATCGCGCTTGGTCTGCGCTGAAGTTTGGACCAAGCACACGGTCAATACCGAGCAATTCAAAACGATAACCAGCAACGATCTGGCTCTCCCCGGGCACCATTCGGAGATCCCGCTCCACGCTCATCTGGCTGACCACCGTCGCGCCAACAAGCACCATGGCAAAACCAAAATGGGCCAGCCACATCCCACAATAGCTCGGCGTCAACCGCCGCATTATTCCCGCAATCCCCTTGGCGCCGCGAATTCGCTGAAGCACATCTTTGATCAACCCCAAGGCCAACCAGCCCGCGAGGAGGACTGCCAGCGCTATCCAGAGATTGAACTCACCAAAGGCCCAGGGCGCTAGTGCGGACACCAGCACCACGACAATGGCTGACCGGCCCAACTCGCGCCACCAGCGCGCGGAACTATCCTCCTTCCATCGCGATAACGGGCCAAGACCCATAAGCGGCACCAACAGCGCCATCAATGGCACAAACACGGCATTGAAATAGGGCGGCCCGACGGAATATTTACCCTGACCGAGCGCATCCATCACCAACGGAAATAGCGTGCCGAGTAAGACGGTAAGTGCGCTGACACAGAAAACCAGATTATTGAAAAGCAATAACGCCTCGCGGGAAATGCCTTTGTATTGCACGCGACTGGAAACAGTGGGCGCGCGCAGTGCGTACAAAGTTAACGAACCGCCGATTACCAACCCGAGAAAGATAAGAATAAAGAGTCCTCGATCTGGGTCGGCCGCAAACGCGTGCACCGAGGTGAGCACACCAGAGCGCACGAGAAAAGTCCCTAGCAAAGAAAGGGAAAAGGCGGCGATGGCCATCAATACGGTCCAGGATCGAAATAGACCACGCTTCTCTGTCACGGCCAAGGAATGAACCAGAGCGGTGCCGACCAGCCAGGGCATAAAAGAGGCGTTTTCCACTGGATCCCAGAACCACCAGCCGCCCCAGCCTAGCTCGTAGTAAGCCCACCAACTCCCCAGCATAATACCCAGCGTAAGGAATCCCCATGCCACATTCGTCCACGGCCTTGACCAACGCGCCCAAGAGGCATCGAGGCGACCACCCAACAAGGCGGCGAGGGCAAAAGCAAACGGCACAGAGAAACCCACGTAGCCCATGTAGAGCAGCGGAGGATGAATAATCAACCCCGGATCCTGAAGCAAGGGATTAAGATCGCTACCCTCCCCCGGCGTTCCCGGTAACAATCGCTCGAACGGATTCGATGTAAAAAGCGCGAAGGCGGTGAAACCGACCGCCACCAAGCCCATGATGCTGAGCACGCGCGTCAGCACCTCGAGGGGCAATCCACGGCTAAATCTGGCAACCGCGACCATCCACCCAGAGAGGATCAGAACCCAAAGCAGCAGCGAACCCTCATGGTTACCCCAGACGGCGGAGAACTTATAAATAGTGGGCAGCAAACTGTTGGAGTTTGAGGCTACGACCTTGAGCGAAAAATCGTCCTGCAGGAACGAGACCGCTAACAGGCCAAAGGCAACCAAGAGAAAAACAAAGACCCCGACCGCGAGAGACGGAGCCAGCAACATCACCGACGTTTGATTGCGCCACGCACCCCACAGCGGCACGACCGCCAGTAACAGCGCCAAAACAAAAGCGATGATGAGAGAAAAGTGACCGACTTCAGCTAGCACCGGCATCCTCCCGTATCATTGACGTGTCGTAGCCTGAAGTCCGCTGGGCTTCGAGGGCCTCCGCTACCTCAGGCGGCATGTAGTTTTCGTCGTGTTTAGCCAATATCTCTGAGGCGAGCAGGCTCCCATCCGACTGCAACGTCCCCGAGGCAACGACACCCTCCCCCTCGGCGAATAAGTCCGGCAGGATCCCTGTATAGCTCACCGTGACCACACCGCTATAATCCGTGACCTGAAAAGTCGTTGTTAAGTCGGTGGAGGAACGTTGAATGCTGCCTTCCACTACCATCCCACCAACGCGGATAGCGCGGTCGACTGGCGCTAGGCCCGCGACCACATCCGCCGGCGGATAGAACAGATTGATGTTGCCACGAAGTGCATAGGCCACGAGCCCAATGGCGGTGCTGGACAGCACCACAATCGCCAAGGCGAGGGTCAGTCGCTGTTTACGCTTGGGATGCATTATCGCCCCCTTTTGTTGGGTCTTGATCGGCATCACTTGTCCCGTCCGAGGGCGCCCGCACAAGAAGCTGCTGCGCCCGACGCGCGCGCCGGTGAGGCAAGATAATGAGCGAGGCAACTACCGCCAACGTTATCGCATAGGCACTCCAGACGTAGGGCCCGTGCCCGGCCATATCCCATGCGGCAGTGAGAGAGTCAAAGTACATCAGTCAACAGCTTCTCTGAGCCAAGCGGCATTGGTGTGGGTTTCAAGCAACGTTGCCCGCATATTCATCATGACCACGACGGCAAAGAGCAGGTAAAACGCGCCGATATTTACCAGTAAGGGGTAGAGCATAGAAGCATCAATGGCACTCTCACCCGTGAACTTAATCGATGCAGGCTGATGTAGGCTGTACCACCAATCCACCGATTTGTAGATGATGGGTATATTCACTGTGCCCACCAACGACAGCACCGCACAGGCTTTGGCCGCCACCTCGGGGTTCTCATAAGCCTCAAATAAGGCCACTACGCCCACGTACAGGAAAAGCAAAATCAACATAGAGGTGATGCGCGCGTCCCACACCCACCAGGCCCCCCAGGTGGGCTTACCCCAAATCGCCCCGGTCACCAGAGCCACGAAGGTCAGCGCGGCACCCACCGGAGCCACCGCGCGCATGGCAACGTCCGCCATTTTAATTTTCCAGACCAGCGACACCAATCCCGCAAAGGCCATAACGTAGTACCCCGCAAGAGCGACGACCGCAGCAGGCACGTGAATGAAAATAATCCGATAGCTATTTCCCTGTCGGAAATCAGGGGGTGCATAGAGCAGCCCCCATACGCAGCCCACTGCGAGGGCAATAAGCATCAGCGGCAACAGCCATTGGACCGCCTTGGTCGCGAAACGAAAGAACCACGGTGGCGATCCAAACTTATGTATGATTTTCCACATAGCGGGCAGTATATCCGGTGTCGCGTAAGAAAAAATGATGGCTATTGCTCTAGGGAGATTCTAAGACCCGCCCCGATAGCTAGGGGGGCGAGCAACAACCCCATGGCGGCAAACGCGCCCATCAGCGCAATCCAGCGGCTGGGATCATAACCAATTGCGGCCTCGCCAACCGCACTCGTTCCAAAAATCAGCACTGGGACGGTTAACGGAATCATCACCAAGGACAGCAACAGGGCGCCCCGACGGACCCCCACTGTCAGCGCTGCGCCAATGCCCCCGAGTAGCGACAGGCATAGCGTCCCGAGCACTAATGAAAGCATTAGCGTGGGGATCGCCGCCGGCACCATATTGAGCATGAGCGCAAACACCGGGGCGGCTACAACCAAGGTCAAGCCGCTCAAAACCCAGTGAGCTAAAACCTCCGCCATGGCACAAAGTCCAAGCGGATGGCCAGAAACGGCTAGCTGCTCAAGGCTACCATCCTCAAAATCGGCGCTGAAAAGACGGCCGCTGACGCTGAGCGCGGAAAGTAAGGCCACCACCCAGAAAATGCCGGGCGACAACTCTCGCAGCGTGTTGCTGTCGGGACCAATACCCAGGGGAAAGAGAGTCACCACCATCAGAAAAAAAACAAGCGAATTGAATACTTCTTCGACGCGACGAACGCCACAGCGCAAATGGCGAACAAAAAGTTGCCGACAAAATCCCAGGCTATCGGGCCGCATAATCTGCCAGTTCCAGCTGGTTCAAGTTAGCGCCAAACTTGCCGTCCTGATGACTGGTGAAAACCACCGCACCGCCGCGCTCGCAGTGACTACGAAGCTTGTCTTCAAGAAGCGTAGTTCCCTGTCGATCAATGGCGGTAAAAGGCTCGTCGAGGAGCCAGAGTGAGCTTCTGCTCAACCACAGCCTTGCCAGACCGACCCGCCGCTGCTGACCCGCCGACAAGCGCATGACCGGCGTATCCAGAAATCTCAACAGCCCCACAGCAGCCAAGGCCTCACGCACCCGGTCGGATTCAACCTCAATCAGACCCCCTGGATGGCTCTGCAAATTCTCTAACGGGGTCAGCAGTCCCTTTATGCCCGGGGCGTGGCCCTGAAACAGGAGCGTTTCCGGTCGATCGATGGTGCCGCTCACGCCCACGCGAATTAGCCCCGCGATAGCGCGCAGTAGACTTGTCTTTCCGGAACCATTTGGGCCTGTCAGTTGCCAGAGCTCACCAGGCTTGATATCAAGGTCGATACCCGCAAGCAGGGCTCGGTAACCCCGGGTCACGGCCACCTCCCGCAGGCTGAGTAGCGGCGTCTCCACTCCGGTCAAAGCTGGACAACCCGCAGCTCGGGCAAATGAACTTCTCTATCAATTTCTATTGATAAGTCATTGAAATTAAATAATTCTCTATCACAAAGCTGGGAGGGAGACACTTGGCTAAGGGCCCTAAAGATGGTCTCAATACGCCCCGGGTACTGGCGCTCCCACGCTTGCAGCATGCCTTTGATCTCCTGACGCTGCAGGTTGTCCTGCGAGCCACAGAGATTGCACGGAATGATGGGAAACTCCTTTGCTTCGGCGTACGCAGCGAGGTCCTGCTCTTTGCAATAGGCCATAGGCCTAATGACAACGTTCTGCTTGTCGTCACTGAGCAGCTTGGGCGGCATCGCTTTTAACTTGCCGCCAAAAAATAAATTGAGAAACAGGGTCTCTACAATATCGTCTCGATGGTGGCCCAGCGCTATCTTGGTCGCGCCAATTTGCTGGGCGAAGCCGTAAAGGGTACCTCGTCGTAATCGCGAACAGAGCCCGCAAGTTGTCTTGCCCTCCGGAATCACCGATCTAACGACGCTGTAGGTATCGCGCTCAAGAATGTAGTAAGGCACGCCTATCTCCTCGAGGTAATTCGGCAACACCTCTTCGGGAAAACCGGGCTGCTTCTGATCCAAATTTACCGCGATAATTTCAAAAGCAATGGGCGCACTGCGCTGCAAGTGCAGCAAGATATCCAGCATGGCATAGGAGTCTTTGCCGCCGGAGAGGCAGACCATGATCCGATCGTCCGCTTCGATCATGTTAAAATCGACGATCGCATGGCCCACCTGTCGGCGTAAACGCTTGCGCAGCTTGTTAAACTCAAGCTGCCGCTTGCGAGTATCCTTGGTCCCGCTAGATGAGGGGGTAACAGCCATGTTGCGCGCTAACAGTGGGGATTGAGGCCGCATAATATAGAAAGTCACCCCGACAGCGCAAAAGGTCAGCGCCGCTCGATTTCATGGCCCGATTCCTCTTATTTGATCTCGTGACTTGAGTTTTCTTGGCGCAGCGAACAGAATTCGCGGCGCACATTAGGCCTCAGGCCTGTTCATCGCCAAAACTGTTGGGGGAATCTCATGAAATCACCTGTTCGCGTTACCGTTACCGGGGCAGCCGGTCAGATTGGGTACGCACTGTTATTCCGCATTGCCTCGGGCGCCATGCTGGGCGACGACCAACCCGTCATTCTGCAATTGCTCGATATCACCCCTGCCATGGAAGCCTTAGAGGGCGTTCGCATGGAGCTCGACGACTGTGCGTTCCCGCTACTCGCGGGCATCACCTGCACCGATGATCCTAATGTAGCCTTTGCGGGGTCTGACTACGCATTGCTGGTTGGGGCCCGCCCTCGAGGACCAGGCATGGAGCGCAAAGACCTGCTGGAGGCCAATGCGGCTATTTTCTCGGTACAGGGAAAAGCGCTCAACGATCACGCTTCCCGAGACGTCAAAGTGCTGGTCGTGGGCAATCCGGCCAACACCAATGCTCTCATTACCCAGCGAAACGCGCCCGATCTCGATCCGCGCAACTTCACCGCTATGACCCGGCTTGATCACAATCGCGCCATGACGCAGCTGGCTCAGAAAACCGGCGTGACCGTCAACGACGTAAGCCACATGACCATCTGGGGCAACCATTCGGCCACGCAATATCCCGACCTTTACAATGCGCGGGTAAACGACACCGCCGCGATGGAGCTGACGGATCAGGCCTGGCTCGAAGAGCATTTCATTCCAACCGTGCAGCAACGGGGTGCCGCGATCATCAAGGCACGGGGGGCATCCTCGGCGGCCTCCGCCGCTAACGCCGCAATCGATCACATGCGGAGCTGGGCACTGGGCACTCCAGCGGGTGACTGGGTCTCAATGGGGGTTTATTCTGATGGCTCCTACGGTATTCCTGAGGGACTGATTTACTCCTTCCCTTGTACCTGCAATGCCGGCGACTGGGCGATCGTTCGAGACGTGGAAGTCAATGACTTCAGCCGCAGTAAAATGGACGCAACCGCCGCTGAATTGTCCGAGGAACGCGACGCTGTGGCCCATCTCTTGGGATAGATCGGTAACGCTACGCCAACACCCCCTACAGCTCGCGCAATACGACCAAAGGGGGTGTTGACACCACATGCCGGCAACTCCACAAGCCGAGCGATGCAATCAGCAACACCCCCACGATCACACCGAGTGGCCACAGCCAGAATGTGGGCTGGTAGCTCAAATCCAACACGTGGGTTTGCAATCCCCAAGCCGCAAGCTCGGCACCTGCTACGGCCATTGTTCCCGCCAATGCCCCCAGCACCGAAAATTCAAGCGCTATGGCGCCCAGTATTAACTGCTTGCGTGCCCCCATTGCCCGCAACAGGGCGCTCTCGCTGACCCGAGCGTCGATACTAGCCCGCACACCGGCGATCAACACCAAAGCCCCCGCGAGCAAGATGACCCCCAAGACGACCTCGATGGCCTGCCCCACCCGGTTAATAATTTGACGAATTTCAGTGACGATGATGTCGAGTTCAATGACTGTGAATGTTGGGAACATCTTCACTAGGTCGTTTAGCCGACCCTTGTCAGTCTCAGGAAGGAAAAAGCTGGTGAAGTAGGTTTTAGGAAACGGCGCCAACACGGCGGGTGGCAGAATGACGAAAAAGTTGGGCTTCAAGCTCTGCCAGTCGACCTGGCGAATACTGGTAACGACGACCTCGATCTCCTCCGCACCAATGCGAAGCCCCAGCCGGCTACCGATGGTCGCCCCCAAGCGCTCAGCGAACTCTTCCTCGAGAGAGACTTCAAAGTGTTGACTTCCTGCATCCCACCATTCGCCATCAGTCACCACGTTGTCCTCGGGCAAATGTTGGGCATAGGTCAGGTTTGCCTCACGCTGCCTTGGACCCTCCGACTCGGTTCCGTACTCAGCGAGCGCGGCATCGTCGACCGTCACCACCCGACCTCGGGTCATGGGAAACTGAGGTTGGCGAGTGATCTGATACCTGTCGAAAAAGGCGGTCAGCTCGGCCTGCTCCTCTGGTGCTATATTTAAGACGTAGTGATTGGGTGTCCCCGGGGGGAGCTGTGCTTGCCACTGCTCTACCAGCGCACCGCGAATCATGATCAGCAACAGCATGAGCATGATGGCGATGGCGAAAATCACCATTTGCAGGGCGCTGGATCGGCGCCGACGCTGTAAGCCCGCAAGCGAAAAACGCCAAACGCTGCCCGCTGCGCTGCCAATTCTGCGACCACCACTCAACAACAGCAGGGCAAATCCGCCCCCGGCCAGCACGACCACCAGCAAGCCCATCACGACCGCAAAGGTCAGCCTGAGATCACCGGAATACCACCACATCAGAAGAATCACAGCGCACCCACCCATCAGGTAGTCCATGCTGCTATGACCGCCATCGAGGGAGAGGTCACTGCGTAGCACACGGAGGGGTGGAATCGCGCTGAGTCGGGTCAGCGGTGGCCATGCAAAGAAGCCCAAACATACCAGCGCAGTTACCCCGCCGATCACAAACGGCTCGATAGAGACCGTCGGGCTGGTGACACCCAACTCCTCGGCAAACAAGGTAAGGAAGAAATAGCCGACCAGCCAACCCAACACACAGCCAAGCGCGCTGCCGAAGGCACCCACCAGCATGAGACTGCCACCGTAAAGCCTCGAAATGCGGGACCGTGTGGCCCCCAAGCTTTTCATGATCGCAACCGGATCGATATGCCGCGTGGCGAAACGCCGAGCAGACAGCGCGATCGCAGCCGCAGCCAACACGACGCCCAAGCTGCCGGCAATAAGCAAGAACCCTTCGGCGCGCTCCAGGGTGCGACCGAGGCGCGGCTGATCATCGTCGGTGCCCAGGAGCCGCTGGCCTTGCTCGAGCTGCGGCGTCACCCATTGGCTGAAGCGATCAAGCGAATCGGCGCTGCCGGATAACAACAAACGCCAACTCACCCGACTGCCCGGCTGCACAACCCCGGTGGCATCGATATCGGCCAGATTCATCAACACCCTCGGCCCGTAACCATAGGTACCGCTGGTCGCATCGGGCTCACGCCGAACGACACCCGCGACCGTTAATTTAGCGTCGCCGATCCATAGGGGATCGCCATTGGACACCCCCAACAGGGCGTAGAGCCTGGGGGCCAGCCAAATCTCCCCTGGGGATGGCACCCGGTCAGCCTGGCTAATCGGCCCGTAGGGTGCGTCACTGATCAGAAGGTCACCTCGAAGCGGGTACCCTGACTCAACCGCTTTCACGGACACCAGATGAAAATCATCCTCGGCCGTTACCGCCATGGAGGGAAATGCCAGCGTGACCGTCGTCGCCAATGCGTCATCGAGGGCCCTATCACGCCACGCGGTACTCACCGAAACGCCGGACACCACCACCCTGTCTGCCGCCAGAAAGCGTTTACTCTCATCGGTCAGCGTCGCCTGTAGGCTGGCGACAAACGCGCTCATCCCCACCACGACCGTCACCGCCAAAGTGGCTGCAAGGAGCAGAATTCCTAATTCACCACCCCGCCAGTCCCGCCGCAGGAGCAGCCAGGAATTCATGGTGCCCGAGGTCCGGCGCATCGTCCTAGGAGATTTCACTGAGTCGACCACTCTCCATGGCGAAACGACGCTGACATCGCGCGGCAAGCCGCTGATCGTGGGTGACGAGAATGAGCGTGGTTCCAGCGGAGGCATTTAGGCTAAACAACAGATCGATGATTTTCTCCGCGGTTTCCCCATCGAGGTTCCCCGTGGGCTCATCGGCAAACAGCAGTGCTGGCTGTGCCGCAAACGCGCGGGCTATCGCCACCCGCTGTTGCTCACCCCCCGACAGGGTCGCGGGATAATGCGCGAGTCTCTCGCCCAGGCCGACCTTATTGAGAAACGTGGTCGCCTGCTGTTCCGCTCCATTGGCGCCTGCTAACTCCAAGGGCAACATGACATTTTCCAGTGCCGTGAGCGCCGGTAACAGCTGAAAGCTCTGAAACACAAAACCCACCTTCTCGGCCCGCAGCGCTGCCCTGCT